>JGI24702J35022_10000039_pt1 | contig 54234 bp, 54 predicted proteins | sample TergutTh196P4_FD_35022 | JGI IMG/M metagenome (IMG submission 35022) | reverse complement strand
ACGCTTGGCTTTCATTTAAGCCCTCCACTTATATATTTTAGCGGAGAACTCTAAATCCTGTTGGCTTTAATTTTGGGGGTAACGTCCAAGCCACTCCGAAGGGCTTAAGTAGCCAAGTCTTCGTTGAATTCTCTTGGTATTATAGAACCCCTCAATGTAAGAGAATATGGCTATCCTTGCGTCTTCACGAGTTTTATATTTGACCCAATGCACTGCCTCCTTCTTCAAATTTGCGAAAAAACTCTCACTCCAAGAGTTATCTCCGGGTTTTCCCACTCCGGAAAAACTTTGGCTAATACCATGGTGTTGTAACAAGCTTCTAACCATTTCAGACGTGTATTGCGCCCCGCGATCACTGTGCAAAATACAACCAGCCGGTAGTTCCCAGCCTGTTATTGCTTGTGTGATTGTTTCCGATACCAGTTCTGCTTTCATATGTTTCGCCATTTGATGTGCCAACACCATTCCGCTGACCACGTCTTTCACTTCACACAGATAGGCAAAGCCTTCACCTGTCCGAATGTAGCTTATATCGCTGGACAAGACTTGGAGAGGTTTTGTGATTTCCAAACCATGTACCAGATTAATCAATCCTTCTCCTCGTGATTTCATACTGTTTGTCAGTGAGTGCTGTCGGCGTTTCATGTGGATTGACTTCAGCCCCAGAGCACTCATGTTACGGCGTACCCTGCGAAACGAAGCCGTGAATCCCCTTTTGCGAAGTTCGGCACATACTCGCTCGATACCATAGCAACCGCCACTTTCTTCAAAGACACGCTGTACCATCTCAGTATAAGCTAATAACGCCGCTTCTCGTTTTTCATGGGTTTTCTTCCATTCGTAATATGCACTGCGCGACACGCTCAAGAACCCAGCCCACTTTTTATCCGAATATTCCGGATGTGCCATGATGAAGCGATATTTCACTTCTGCAGTTTCGCAAAGTAGGCTGCGGCTTTTTTTAACATATCGCGCTCCATCTTTAGTTCCGCATTTTCTAGCCGCAGTGCCTTTACCTCTTCTTCCAATGTGGCTGCCTGGGTAAGACCTCCCTGTGCTGTATATCGCTGCCTCCATCTGTAGAGCATACCCTCTGTAACTCCAAGATCGTCAGCTATTGCTTTAATCGTTTTTGTACTGGCATAGCTTAACTTAACGGCATTCTTCTTAAACTCAGCGTCATATTTGCGTCTTATCATAGACATTTGTAAGGTTTCCTCCTTTTATTTATTTTGAGACTACCTTAACTTCCTGTCCTCTATTGTAACGTAGATCCTTCCTGTGATACTGATAGGATTGCCATCGTATTCAAGAGTGTTCTTGTCGCAGGAACAGGATATACTACTCAAGATTCCCGATATTAAGAGAACTACTGAGAAGAGAATTAAAAATATCTTTTTCATATACTTTTTGTTAACTCAGCACTATTCAGTTAAAACTTGTGACGATAGTATAATACCAGTGATATGTGAACAAGCATAACAAATATAAGGGCTAAAAATAATCCCCAAAATGTACTTACGCTATTGCTACCTATAATGATTGTCATAATTGCCAGCCCATACATGATGATATTTATCCCGATAGAGCCGGTTTTCTGCTTGATAAAGACGTTGCGTTCGTCTGTTTCATAGACTTGCAACTTTTTAAGCCGATTTGGGTAACGAATTGCCATTACACATCTAGTAATTGATGAAAGCAAGACGCTAATAAGAACTACGATGATTAAAATCTGAATCCAAGTTGTGCCCTTATCTGAATACAACACTTGCTTCCCTTTGCTAACATCTATACAGAAATATACTAGAGCACAACATGCAATAAACAATCCGACTGAAAGCAATATAACTCGGTCAGCTATCTTTTTTCTAAACTCATCCATTTTATACTTGCTCCAAATCCGAGAAATCAAATACTTCTTCTATTGTTTTCCCAAAATACCTTGCTATTTTATAGGCAAGCGGTAGTGATGCTGTGTATTTCCCGATTTCGATTGAAGTGATTGTTTGCCTAGTAACACCTACAGCTAGTGCTAACTCTTCTTGTGAGAGTTTATGTTGTTTTCGCAACGCTGGTATTATGGTTTTCATGACATTATCTTTATAGATAATTTACTTTACAACAAAAGACTAGCATGCTTTGCAAAGCTTGTCAAGTGTACTTTGCATTAATAGCCATGAGAATAACTTAACAACAATGATTTGCCTATTTTTGACAATCTAATTCTTGTACAACACTATCGAGGGTTAGGGTTCAACAAAGGAGGGCGTTCGTTCGGTTGTGCGTAATCGTAGTTTAGAAAGAATATAACTGCAAAAGCACAAATACCGTAAACCTTGAAAATGCACCTTGAATCAGCAAAAGCTTTTTGTGAGTAACTCAAAGAATATTACCACTATGAACATAAACAAGTGGTATACTAACGGGGGGCTTGCGTTTGCCTTGCCACCATTTAGAAGTAGGTGCCTTAAATTTTTGACAGTGATAAATGATGGAAGAACCAAATCATACTTCAAATAGAAATCCCTTCTTGCGTTGCTTGGATTTTTTTCGCACCATAGGCGATAAAGTCGAGGAAATTCGCATTCGTCTTATTCGAATACCGTTTTTCAATTTTCTGGACAGGGTGATAAATGATGTAGGGAATGATGGTGCCATAGAAATTGTGGGAGCCATAGCTTATTACGCTTTCCTATCTTTTTTCCCACTTATCATCGGTGTCATAGCGGTACTCGGTTTTATCTTGCCAGCTGACGAAGTGCAAAGAAGCATTTTCCAATTTGTTGAGACTAATATACCGGGAATTGAAGATTTAGTCATAGCCAACATAGAAGGAATTGTGGGCAATCGTACATGGCTGGGTATAGTCAGTATTGTGGCTTTATTTTTCCCCGTGGGCGCCATGTTTAGCGCTATAAGCCGAGGTGTTAATCGTGCCTGGGGACTAAATATCCGACATCATTTAATTGAGCGAAAACTACGCGAAGCCGCAACCTCCGTTGGCATTTGTATATTCTTCTTTGTTGTAATAATCAGCAGTTCTGTTTTGGTCGCTTTCAATCCGGGAAATGCGTTAGGAGGAGTTGGTGTCCGCATCTCATTCGTTTTTCTAGTGTTTGTTATTTTCCTGATTATTTACAAGACTATTCCCGCTATTAAAACAAGATGGCGTCACGTATGGCCTGGCGCTTTGTTTGCGGCAGTGGCCTTTGAAGTGGCACGTACCATTATGATAACTTACTTCAACCGCTTTGCACGCATTGAGTTGGTACAGGGGATTGTGGGCTCAATACTGGTTTTACTGATTTTCATTTACTATGTGTCTTTGATACTTGTTTTGGGTGCCGAAATAAGCTCAGAGTATAGCCGCATGCGCTTGGGATTACCCCCGAGGCGCCGCATTCCTCCCGACCTGTATCTACACTGAGCCTTTGGTTTCCGAAGCTTACTTTTTGGGCCAAAACTGAGATACTGACGGGCAAGTGGTACCTCTGATGAAAATCGAACTCACAACACACGGTTTAAGAATTAGACGCTGATTGTTAATACAGTCAATTTGTCTCTAACTTAGCAAAATAGTTTTTGAACAATAGTTGCTATTTGCGTCTAAAATCCCCAAGAATAGGACCCGACCTGACCGAAACAGTCACCACATTTTAGTTTTAAGATTTTCAATTAAATACTGAGCAATTGCAGGAATCATAGGAATATCAACCCATCATAGTGAATAACAGTTTCTTCCTAAAGCTCTTTATAAACATCTTTTCTGTGGGCTACATTAATAATTTCTATCGTCACAATATTGTCTTGAATATCAGCAATAACTCTGTAAGTCCCTACCCGATATCTCCAATAACCTTTCATATTGCCGACAAGAGCTCCGCCATGTAGGCGCGGGTTATCACATCCATTAATGTTCTTATCTATCCACCGAAGAATAATAGTGCGTTGGGTTTCATCAAATTTACGTAGTTGTTTTCGTGCCTTATCCGAGTATTCAAGATGCCATATCACCGAAGCCTAAACTCCCGCATAATTTCATCATGGGTGTAGTATTTCATATTACCTTTTGCTTTTTCAGCTTCATGCTCACGAATCATTCTTAAGTCATACTCATCTTCCAGCTTCTCAAAAAAAGCATCCTTAACGGCGTCGGACAGGTTGACACCTTGCACTTTTGCGTAGCCTTCCATCCATCTCTTTTCTTCCTCTGAAACGCGTAAGGAAACATGTGGCATATCATTCACCCCTATTATCTAACCTTGAAACACATTGTAACACAATCTATGATGATCTACAATGCCTTTCTTTACTTCTTTCTAACCGCAGAAACTATCCACCCATAAGCGGCTATTACGGATATTGTTCCCAGTATGCCCATGAATGGAGTAGTGCATTTTGTTTTGAAAACTGGTACCCCTGGTGAGAGTCGAACTCACGACACACGGTTTAGGAAACCGCTGCTCTGTCCATCTGAGCTACAGGGGCTTTAGAGTCAGTGTCCATTTTTACTTGGAACAATACCTAAAAATAACTGCCACAAGGCATAAGCTGCTCGCCCATTAATGAAATGCCCGTGCCAAAAAATGCGAGTGATTAATTCTGTGTCCTCTCACAAAAATTGGAGAGCAGTTTTTCCGCTTTTTCATCGTCACTTGTTTTCAGCACAATGCGTGCAAACCCTTGTTCCTGTTCAAGAAAAGCATAGAAATACTCAATGTTAATATTCTCTTCTGACAAAGGTTGAAGCACGGTCTTAAGCATACCGCTTGGTACGTCCGGTATCTCGATCGAGAGCATGGTGTCTGTGCGCTCAGTAAACCCGGCTTCTCGTAGCGCGGTTGCCCCTTTTTCGGGGTTATCCATAATCATGCGAACAATACCGAAATCAGCATTCTCGCTGACTGAAATGGCACGCAAACTCACTTGGGCATTATCCAAGGCTTTCAGCATAGCAAGAAGACGACCTCGAGTGTTTTCGGCAAAAACTGAAATTTGTTTTATTCTCATCGTTTTCTCCGTATCGCTTTTATAGCTGAGGTAATTCTGAACGATCAATTACCCGTTTTGCTTTACCTTCCGTGCGTATAAGCTTACGCGGCTCAACTAGTTTGATACGCGACTTGATACCTAGCACGCTATCAAGTTCCCTTTGCAATTGATTCTGCAAATATGTCATTCTTGTCATCTCGTCGGAGAATATTTCTTCCGAAACTTCCACCCATATTTCCAGCTCATCGGAAGCAAAAGCGTTCATGCGATCAACAATTATCATGTATTGGGGTTCAATCCCTTTTATGGTTAGCAACACACTCTCGATTTGTGAGGGGAAGACTGACACACCTCGCACGCGGATCATGTCGTCGCTGCGGCCAGTAATTCGAGCCATGCGGGCCATTGTGCGTCCGCATGAACAAGTTTCAATATTAAGGCTGGTAATGTCTTTGGTGCGGAAGCGTAAAATAGGCTGCGCTTCTTTCGTAAGCGTGGTGATAACCAGTTCTCCGATTTCTCCGTAAGGCAATTGCCTTCCACTGATTGGATCAATGATTTCAACTAAGAAATGGTCTTCCCAGATATGCATACCATCTTTATGCAAGCATTCCATGGATACTCCAGGCCCGACAATCTCAGTTAGTCCATAGATGCTGAGGGCATCTATTCCCAGCTTATTCTCTATCTCGGCGCGCATATTTTCACTCCACGGTTCCGCGCCTAGTATACCGAGCCGCAAACTGCTGTTTTTCAGATCAATCCCCATCTCCTGAGCCGTTTCGTGAAGGATCAGCGCATAAGATGGAGTGCAAGAAATCGCTGTCGTGCCCAAATCCTGCATCAGCATTAACTGACGCTTGGTGTTGCCTGTTGAAGTTGGCACAACGGTAGCTCCCAGTCTCTCGCCTCCGTAATGTAGTCCCAATCCTCCTGTGAACGTACCATAACCATAAGCATTTTGGAGGGTATCTTCGCGTGTCATACCGGCACATGCCAGTGAGCGAGCAACCAGTTCTGCCCAGGTGTCGATATCTTTTTGCGTATAGGGAGCAATTACCGGTTTACCGGTTGTGCCGGATGATGAGTGTACGCGAACTATTTCGTCGGGGGGAACACAGCAAAGACCGAATGGATAATTGTCACGGAAATCCAGCTTGCTGGTAAAAGGTAAGCGCGTTAAATCGGCCAGAGTTTGAATGTCTTCCGGTTTTACTGCCAATTTTTGCATGTTGTCATGATAAAAGGGCACACGCTCAAAAACATAAGAGACGGTTTTCTTTAGCCGCTCTAATTGTAATTGTTCTAATTCAGGGCGCGACATGGTTTCATAATGCGGATGGCGAATCATTTCTATCCTTTTCCTCAGTGGTCTGGCCAAAGCCAGAAAAGATACTTATTTTTCAATTATTTTAGTTATTTTAGGCGAGGTTTGCAATCGAGACAAGTTTAAAGTGATCAGAGCGCATGGGAAAATTTACTGCAGTAGAGAATCAATTCAGCGAAATTCGCGATTTTGGTAGGGTTGTTGTTTTCCAATATGCCGTCATAAGTGAGACTAATCCAAGGCTTATTGTATTGCGCTGAAAAAGTGTCGGCCATGGCGGCAACAATGCCTCCCGGCATACACCCATGTGGCATTACCGAGATTACTCCCGCAAAATGAGATGATGCCAACCAGTCAATACCGGCTCCCACACTTAATACGGCTTCACTGCCGCAACGTGGCGAGAGATAGCGCTTGGTCTGCCGCAGAATATCGGCAATGCTTGGTTCATGATGGATTTGCAGGGTATCTTTGACAACTTGCAGCAGTTTACGATCGTCATTTTCCACAATGCGATGTTTGAAAATGCTGGCTGGTATTTTAGCCAAACGGCGAAAACGGAAATGGTCTTCCATATTGCGGAAAGAGGTATATCTCATCCACTCACTCATCGGAGATACCACCACTTCCAAACCGGCCTCCTCGCAAACGCGAATTAAATTCTGATTACTAAAAGAATTGGTGCGCAGAAAAATTTCGCCGTTGATGCCCACTACCGGACGACGGGGAATGGCATTGTCGCGGGCAGTGGCGAAATCTCTCGAAGCATTTTTCAGTACATGGGTTAGCGCTTTTTGCTTATCACAGGCATCTGCCAATAACTGCATGTAGTGTTGAAACAGTTGGTCGGCCAGCCCTACAGTGTGTTCATATGGACGGGTGCGCCAAAGCAGTCTCTCCAACCAGTCAACCGCAAAGATGGCGTCTAAACCGTAACGAAGTAATTTGGCGCTTACATTAATGTCGCGGTAAGCGTTATTGGAGACAGATGTGTACACTTTGGCGGGAAATCCCAATGAGCGCAGTACTCTATCCTGCTCCAATGCGTATTTTCCCAACCGGCAAGGTCCGTATGAGCCAGCCATCAGTAACATTATGTCATCGGGATTGCATTGATTGTCTTCGAAAAAACGCAGGTAGTCGCCTAATGTAACGCGGTAAGGCAGGCATTCTGTGCCTGATGTGACACGATTGGCAAGGACCAGGTTACGCTCGCTTGGTTCGGGTAAAACTATTACACGGTTGCCTGCTGCCTGAGCGGTTGCCTTGATCAGTTCAGTGAACGGTGCCATACGTGGTATAACGAAAATTTTACCAGACGAATCAATCGAGGCACTTGAACGCCTAATAATCTGGGGCGGCGCGGTTTTATGCTCACTCAAAGAATAGCAGCGTATTGTGTCAACGAATGCTTCCAATCTTGTCACTAGTCCGGCTTCGGCGGCATGTTCATCGATCTCCAATTGCCCCAAGGGTTTGTTCCCCATGATGTCTTCGAGTATGGGCAATATGAATGAGTTGGGTCCACAACCAAAATTGGTGATAAACAGCCCGTATAAATTAGCTGAGTGCGCAATAATAGCGGTAGCGGCAATCATCTTGACTTCGTACGACCAGTATGGTCGATCGGAGTACTCGCTGACATCAACAGTTTCCAATGGCAGAAAGTCCAGCGGAATGGGAACGACTCCCAGTCCGGCCAGCGTTTCGGCAATACCCAGATTGGCACCAGCGTCTTGTGCCATATATGCTCGCGAGAGAATCACAATACCGATTTGCCCGCTTTTGTTAAGACTTTCCAGTAACTGCGTACCGGCCAATTTGCAATTGCTTACAAATGAAGCCTGAGACGCCAGCGCGACTTGGGCCGCTTTATTCCCCGCTCGTGAGCTATATCCCATTTGTTTAGCTGCCTCAGCCAAGTTCTTAATAATTTCCGAATCGCCCATGCTGAAGTCAATAATAGGTGAAATTAGGCATGACTTGAGGTTCAGCACCTGGCGAACAATAAAAGGCGATGCTTGCACCAATGGGCAGGCATACTTTTGGTTACTGTCGCCCTCCTTACGGCCGAGTCTTGTAAAAGAGGGATACAGAATGTAGTCACATTTCTCCTGAAGACTTGCCATATGCCCATGCATCAGTTTAAGCGGAAAACAACTGTCGCTGTACGCAAGTTCGGAGGATTTCTCCATAATAGCGGAGGCGGTCTTCCCAGAAAGCAACACGCGCGCTCCCAGTGCGTTTAAATAGCTGATAAGCAGCGGAGCAAAATCATAAGTGAGAAGCGCACGTGGGATTCCAACCAGCGGACCTTTCCCTTGATTTTGCTGATAGTTTTCCAGCAGCAGTTTTTCGCGCTCGTCAAAAGCGGTGTGCTGTTTTTTGGTTGTCCCATAACTGTCATAACGATCACAACGGCTACCGAAATATGAGACTTGCCCATGGTCCAAAGTCATGCGTGTGATGGTACAGTTATTGTCGCATGATTGACAGACAAAAGTTTTCAATTCGCAGGGCTGTTCAATTATCTGCTGAAAGCCTTTAAAAGAACTGGGTTGTTGTCCCTGACCCTCACGTGCCAGCAAAGCTGCCCCGATAGCCCCAGACACTTCGCGATGGGGAGCGACTACGACCTGATGTCCCTCAAGTTGCTCACGGAAAGCCGCAACTACGGCTTCGTTATAGAATACCGCTCCGGTAAGTATTACTTTATCAGCCAATTTACGATGTCCGACTACCTTAGATAAGTAGTTTTTAGCGATGGAATTGGAAAGACTGGCCACAATCACTTCCAACGGTACGCCTTCTTGTTGAGCCATGGAGACCGATTGCCCGATGAAAGCGGCGCAACGAGTGCCGAGGTCAATGGTATATGGGGCACGAAAGGCCAAACTGGCAAATTCTCCATTGGTAACTTTCAAGTCCAACATTTCTGCCAGTTCATCAATGAAGCTACCTGTTCCTGCGGCACAGGCTTTATTCATTTGATAATCAATGACAATGCCACCACGTTTAAGCACTAATTTTGAATCCTGTCCACCGATTTCAATAATATCGGATTGAGGATCAATCTCAGCTACCCCGCGTGTTTGGGCAGTGATTTCGTTTTTTACCAAATCGGCTCCGATTAAGTGTCCTACCAGATAACGCCCGGAACCGGTTACCCCCGCCGCTAAAATTTTGATATTGGCAGCCCCTTTTTGCAGTAGATTACCCATTACTTTACGCACGGCATCAACCGGACGCCCGGAGGTCATGATGTAATCTTTCATGAGCACTTCTTTGCCGCAAGCACTCATGATGACGGCTTTGGTACTGGTTGAACCGATATCAAGGCCGATATACCCGCAAGTAGCCGATTCAATCGTTGGTGGCGAGGTCACAACAGGTAAGTTTAGGCTTTGCGGCAGTGGCGGTAATTGATAATATTTTTGTTCTTGTGAAACAGCAAAGGGGAATGGTGAGCAAGGAGCACGTTGATTAAGTGCCAGTAAAGCCGCCCCATATGACTCCGTGTATGTGGGGTGAGGGGTGACTGTGATGCTGACAGGATGTCCGTTTTTAGCAGAAACCGCCTCTTCAAGCGCCTGCAATATAGCTTGACTGTTGGCTAGCCCTCCTGCCAAATATACAGGCTCATCAAAAGAGTACGGACATAATGAGGTTACCATTCGCGCCACGGATTGACAAAGAGCATACAGCATGGCCGGTAGGGAAACACCTTTCTGCTGTAAATGAATCAGATCGCTCTTGGCGAATACGCTACAACGAGCGGCGATGCGCGGGATTGTGCCACTATGTTCCAGCGCAATACGGGAAAAATCCTCCATATTGATTCCGAGTCGATATGTTTGCTGCTCAATGAAACGTCCCGTTCCGGCAGCACATAAAGGGTTGGTGTACGTCTTCCAAGGTTTTTTTAGCCCATCTTCAAGTTTTACGATGAGAGTACTGTTTCCACCTATCTGTATTATGCTTCGAGCGTCAGGATGCTCGTGCAGAATACCCGTCGTCAAAGCCAGCGGAGAAGTGAAAACAGCAATTCCGGATTTATTGATGAGGGCACGCCCTGCGCCGGTAAACCCGATTCCGCTCACGGAATCGATAGCTTCCAATTGCTGTACGGCGAAGTTTGTCGCCTCAATGGCATTCCCGGTAATACGAGCAACAGTTTTGCGTAGAATAGAACCGGTCGACGAAATAAGGCAGGCTTTAACGCTTACCGAGCCAATGTCTAGTCCGATGAAAGTATCCACGGTGTGGTATTAAATCATATGCGGCTATGCGGTGCAAGAAAAACAGCCGCGGGCACAATGCTTGTCGTTCCGAAAACCCGCACCGCAACAGGCACATTTACAACAACTCCCCGTATCTTCGAACAAAAATCTTTTTAAACAGAGTAACCAGTCCCATGTACAGGAAAATGGTCAACGCCAGTAGCGGGAAGAAGGCCAATGGCAAAGGAGCGAGACCGATGGATGCCCCAAAGCTGGTAAAAGGGATGACGGTCAAGACTGCAATGCCGGCAAAGGTGAGGAAAAGGAGCGATGCCGAGGCATGACTTTGAATGAAAGGAATTTTTGCCGTGCGTATCATATGAATGACCAAAGTTTGTGTCCACATGGATTCGACGAACCAACCAGCTTGAAAAACGGCAATAAACAAAGCCTGTGTGGCAGGGTCGCTGATCTGTGTGAACAACAACCCCCCGCAAACAGCGGGGCAAATCACGAAGTACATGAACACATACGTCGTAATGTCGAAAATCGAACTGGTAGGGCCAATCCAAAGCATGAATTTGCCGATTGAACCGGCATCCCATTTTCTGGGTGCTACCAAGAATTCTTTGTCCACATTATCCCAAGGAATAGCGGTACAAGAAAGATCATATATTAAATTCAGTAAGATGATTTGAAGGGGAAGCATGGGCAAAAAAGGCAGAAAAGCACTGGCAGCAAGGACTGAGAACATGTTGCCAAAGTTCGAGCTGGCGGTCATTTTGATATACTTGATCATATTGGCGTAGATTTTACGCCCTTCAATTATGCCTTTCTCCAGTACCATTAAATCCTTTTCGAGCAAAATCACATCCGCCGATTCTTTGGCTATATCTACCGCGGTATCTACTGAAATCCCGACGTCGGCGGTCTTCATAGCTGCGGCATCATTAATGCCATCTCCCATATAACCTACGCTGTGACCATTTTCACGCAAAGCGCTAATTACGCGCGCTTTTTGTTGCGGGGATAATTTGGCAAACACACTGGTTTCCTCGGCAACTTTATGTAACTCTTTGTCGAGGATGTTGTCCAAGTCCGAACCGAGCAACATATTGTTTACCGGGATGCCGACCTGACGACAGACTGCTTGAGCTACTTTGTCATTATCTCCGGTCAGGATTTTTACCGCGACACCATGTTCATGGAGCGCTTTTATGGCATCGGCGGCTGATTCTTTGGGGGGATCAAGGAACGCCAAATATCCCATTAGCACCATATTTGATTCATCCGCAACCGAAAACATACCAACAGGTGAAGGGTCATTCTTTTGAGCAACCACTATTACGCGCATTCCGTCTTCATTCAAGTCATCAACTTTCTGTAGGATATAGGTTTTAATTTGCTCGCTGAGTTTTTCTACTTTGCCCTCGTATTCAACATATTCACAAACCGCGAGCATTTCTTCGACCGCTCCCTTGGTAATCATTTGGGTCTTGCCGTTTTTTACCACCACACTCATGCGGCGGCGCACAAAATCAAAAGGTATTTCGTCTACCTTGACATATTTATCGGCTAAGCCACGCAGTTCTGAAAGGGTAGATTGTGACTCTTTGGTCCTTTCGATAATGGCAATATCCATTAAGTTGCGCAGTCCGGTTTGGTGATAGCTGTTTAGGAAGGCATGCCGCAGTACACGCTCATCCTCTTGCCCATGGATGTTTAAGTGGTACATTAATACAACTTTATCTTGCGTCAAAGTGCCTGTTTTGTCGGTACATAAAATATCCATTGAGCCAAGGTTTTGTATTGAGTTTAAATTCTTGATGATGGTTTTCTCGCGTGACATGGCCACTGCCCCTTTGGCAAGACAAGTGGTAACAATCATAGGAAGCATCTCCGGTGTCAGTCCTACCGCAATCGACAGTGCAAAGAGGGAAGCCTCCATCCAATTGCCTTTGGTAAAACCATTGACAAATAGAACGATCGGAACCATAACCAGCATAAAACGTATCAGTAGCCAGGAGACGGTGTTAACCCCTTTTTCAAAACTTGTTTGTACAGGCTTATCGCTGACATTTCTGGCCATTTCTCCGAAAATAGTGTCATCACCGGTGACAATCACAACCCCAACAGCACTTCCGCTAATGACATTGGTTCCCATAAAAGCCATATTGGGAATTTCAGTAACCGCGGAGTACTTCGCATGCACAGCGCCGGCCGTTTTTTCAACGGCTACGCTTTCTCCCGTCAGCGCTGACTGACTAATAAATAAGTCTTTGGCACGAATAATTCGCATATCAGCTGGAATCATGTCACCCGCTGAAAGGTACACGATATCGCCTACCACCACATCTCCCAGCGGAATGGCTTGATTCCCCTCCTCTTGGCGTTGAACGTTGGTGGTAGTGGTTATCATCTTAAGCAGGTTTTCGGCGGCATGACCGCTTCGAGTTTCTTGAACGAAGCGCAAAAGGCCAGAGACCAGCACCATGGAAGTAATAATAATGACCGCCATGGGGTTTACTTCGCCCGGTTCAGCAAGGAAAATATCGGTAAAAGCAGATACAACCGCCAAGGCAACTAAGATTGCCGTAAAAGGATTGATGAAAGCTGAGGCGATACGTTTAAACAGAGACTCCTTTTTCCCGCGGGTAATGTTGTTATCTCCGTATTGATCGCGCGACTCTTCAATGAGCGATTCGCTAAGGCCTTCTACTTTTGTGCCAAACTTTTCGAATAAATCTTTAATATCGGAGCTTGTGGCAAAGAACATCCTCTGTAGAATTTCTTCGCGATGCTTTTTGTCCTCGCGGAATTTTTTTAGGGCGGCAGTATTCTTCTTTTTGTTCATTGGCTGATACCTTCTTTGTTTAGTGTTGTCCGAATTCGCGTTGGGTTATACCGCTAGAATTATCCATTGCGCCGGTTAAGGCATCTCAAGCCAATGGTACCAGTGATAAAAAGGAAATAAAAAACCATCGCTTGAACCCAAACGATGGTACTCAAGTGTTATGCGAAGCTTGCTTCAGCAAGCAACCTCACCTTGGAGAGCATGGACACAGTTTATATATTTTTCTCCGAAAACAAGCCACTTTAGAGTACTGCTACCGTTCGAGTCGCCTAGGCCACTACTACCGTCTGCGTCCATAAAATCACCCCCCCTTTCAATAACATTCTCTGAGTAATTATTCAACTTTGCGGAGTATATCCTTGTCACCAGATCTTGTCAAACAGGCACCGAGCAAGGTTTTTGATTGTACCCAAATGATTGGAACGAATGCAGCAGGAAGCGCAAAGGGATGGCTAACCGATACGAAACAGATTAAGTATTGCTCTTATGACTCCGCTTCCCAGCGCTGCCAGCGCCAGAAATAAACTGGGGACTCGCAGAGCGTAATTGTGAGCAAAAAGACACACCAACAACAGTACCGCCGCTACCAGAAAAAAGATTACTCCCAATACCAGCAGCATTGTTGTCAGGAGACCGATTCTCGAATTATTAGTCATCGAATGGCCCTCTTTCATAAGTTATGGAAGTACTTTCCTGTTTTGAAGCATTTTTCCCGACCCACTTATCAACCGTTGGTTTCGTTACCCACCCAGGCTAAATATGCGTCACTGCCACCATACAGTGGGATGGCAATGATTTCCGGCAGATGGTAAGAGTGATGCTGTCGCACGATAGCTATTATATCATCAAGCAGGGAAGCTTGTGTTTTCACAAGCAATAAGCTTTCGGTACTGTTATCGATTTTTCCATTCCAACGAAAAAGAGATTCTACTTCGGGTATAATGTTGACACAGGCGATTTTCTTTTGCTCCAACAATAATTGAGCTAAATGGCGTGCCTCATCCATATTACCGGCGGTAATCTGAACCAATATGTATTGAACAGTTTCAACCATATCAGTTTACTTGAAGCATGCGTTCCAGCGCTTGGAATGCCTGAACTCGGATATCTTCCGGGACGGTCACAACCGGTTGCATTTCTTCCAAACACCGTTGGAGCTTTTCAAGTGTAGTAAGCTTCATATTTTGGCAGACAGCGAGGGAATTGGCGGGAATAAACTCCTTGGAGGGATTTTCTTTTTGCATGCGCTGAATCAAACCGGTTTCGGTGCCAACAATGATTTCGTGCGCGGTGGTTTCCTTGGCAAAACGTAGCATTCCACTGGTTGAAGGTACGGCGTCAGCCATCATTGAAACCTCAGACCGACACTCCGGGTGGACTATTACTTTAGCTTGAGGATATTGAGATTTCTTCTCTGCGATGTGTTGCGGCAGAATAGCGGCATGCACGGGACAATAACCGGGCCAATAGTGCATTTTTTTATGCGTTTGAGTTGAAATCCATTGTCCTAAATACTGATCGGGAACGAATAGAATTTCCTGTTGTGATAAGCTCTCGACCACTCTTGCGGCATTGGCTGAGGTGCAACAAATATCGCTTTGCGCTTTAACCGCCGCTGTTGAATTTACATAGCATACAACCGGTATCCCCGGCAAGGCCTGTTTTTGGGCCCGCAAAGCCTCTGCGGTAATCATGTCTGCCATAGGGCACCCGGCGGATGAGTCGGGGATCAGTACAGTCTTGCGGGGAGAAAGGATGTAAGCGGTTTCAGCCATGAAATATACTCCGCAGAAAACCAATACTTCCGCTTGGGAGAGGGTGGCTTGCTGGGCAAGTTCCAGTGAATCACCCACAAAATCGGCAATATTCTGTATTTCAATGGGTTGGTAATTATGGGCCAGAATGATGGCATTCCGTTGTTGTTTGAGCTGGGATATACGTTGCACGATTGAGGTATTTTCCATATTGTTATTTTCTCCTCGTGGGATAAAAATCGTAACCTTCGCACAAATGACATTCCATCCGCTTGCGAGAATGGCTTTTGTCATTAAAAACAATGCTGGATAGCAACAGGCTACCCAGTCAATGTAATCCTAAGATTTGTTTGGTTTAAAGCTCACAAGAGCTATCGCTCATCGAATACAGAAAAACATCCGGAACGCAAGGCATTTGTCCCTGGGTCCAATGCTGAAGACAGGATAATGAACAAAAGCTGTAGCGTTCAAAGGAATCTTTACTGTGCAACCTTGAAACAACAATCCATCCACCAAGGGCATCTCCAATATCTTGGTTTGGAGCCATTTCAACCTGTCTGCCACAAAAATGGCATTCACGCCACGAACTTGACATATTGTTCCCTTCCAAAAGCTACTGACTCTTTAATACTAGCGATAAATACAGGTTTCTGTCAATGTGACGCATATTCATACAGATTTGCGAATTAAGTGATGTGCTATAATGTTTCCACGGATACGTAACATGAGAAAGCCACGAAACTAATCTTTATTTGGGAGTTGAAAATGGCTGTTCTGGAATGCAAGGGACTCACCAAAAACTACGGACGAACATGTGCGCTAAATGGGCTCGACATTACAATTGAGCAAGGACGTATTGTAGGACTTTTGGGCCCAAATGGCAGCGGCAAATCAACATTCATTAAGCTTTGCAATGGATTACTTACTCCCACTTTGGGCACAATAACAATTAATGGGTTTAAGCCCGGTATTGAAAGCAAGAAATTAGTGTCTTATCTGCCTGATGTCACTTACTTGGCTGACTGGATGCGAGTGAGTGATATTCTTGATTTTTTTACCGATTTTTATGTCGATTTTGACTGCAAAAAAGCACTGGAGATGCTTGCCAGTCTAAGAATCGAAAAGCATCAAACGTTAAGGTCTTTATCGAAAGGAAACAAAGAAAAGGTCCAACTAATTCTGGTTATGGCACGTTCGGCACTTTTGTACCTACTTGACGAGCCAATTGGCGGAGTGGACCCAGCTGCAAGGGACTATATTCTGTCAACAATAATTAAAAATCGCAACCATAACGCCTCCATAATTATCTCGACCCATTTGATATCGGATATTGAGCAAGTGCTGGACGATGTTATTATCCTTAAAGAAGGGAAGGTAATCCTTTCCGAAGACATCAACGTCTTGCGTGAAAAGACTGGGACATCTGTCGATGCGTACTTCCGGGAGGTGTTCAGATGTTAATCAAGTTGATGAAATATGAATTTAAGGCTAATAGCCGCCTCATCATTTCTCTCTTTGGAGCGATGATTGCCATGTCAATTGTCAATCGTCTCCTTGATTTGCTTAACAGAGCGGCTGATATTGAGTTTCTATTCATTACGAATAACTTCAGCCACTCACTCTCATTAATGTTGATTATAGCCACTTGGGTAACTTTATTGTTTATCACTATTCAACGTTTCAATAAAAGCGTTCTCCAAAAAGAAGGATATTTAACCCATACCTTACCCGTTTCAACTGAAAAAATAATCCTCAGCAGGTTATTTGTGGCTTCCATATGGTATATCATTGGCGGCATTGTAGCCATATTGTCTGTAGTAATCTTGACCAATAGTTTCAATTTCTCAGATATCAAACCCTTTTTAAATGGGCTCTTTGTATTTGAGAATCTTCGTACGCTTATCGAATTAATCGTCTGCTTTGTTCTAGCAGTATTTTGTGCCCTATTATTACTTTATGCTTGTTTGTCGCTGGGGATGCTGGCTAACAGTCATAGAGCCTTGCTATCCTTCGGAGCGTTTTGGGCAATCAGTACTATGATGCAGCTATTATTCTCAATAACGCTCGCACTAATGAGTACTGTTCTTTTTCGCGCAACCAACTGGGCTCTATTTCCCGACGGTATACATGTAGCACTTCTGATTATGATTTGCTTTCTGAGCATATTTTGTGTAATTTTTTTCCTGATTACGCGTAATATGCTTCGTTACAAATTGAATCTAAGATAGAGCAAACGTTATCTTAGACCCATTTTGTGCTTTGTCTCATCAATGGTTTGTCTGGCGATGTTTTGTGCGCGTCTGGCCCCATCAGCCATCACATCTCGCACATGAGCGGGGTTGTTTGCCAATTCCGCACGGCGGGCTCGTATTGGAGCCAGATTGTGATTAATCGCTGTTGCCAACGCTTTTTTACAATCCACGCAACCAATCGCAGCACTGCGGCAATCGTTCTTAAGTTGTTCAACTGCGGCTGGTTCGAAGTGCATGCGTAACTTGAACACGTTACACACCTCCGGGTGACCGCAATCTGAACGCAACCGACGTGACGGATCAGTAACCGCTGACATTACTTTTTGAGTGGTTTCCTCCTCGGTTGCCGCAAGTTCGATATAATTGCCTAGGCTTTTACTCATTTTGTCTTTGCCATCAAGCCCAACAACCAGCGGAAAGTTGGTTAATTTAGCCTTTGGCTCCGGGAAGGTTTTACCAAAATGCTCGTTAAAGCGCCGTACAATTTCTCGTGATAATTCAAGATGAGGTAATTGGTCCTCTCCTACCGGCACAACTTCAGCCTTGTATAGAACAATGTCAGCCGTCATTAATACCGGGTATCCTACCAAACCATAGTTAACATTCTGGGGATGTAAGCGAGCTTTCTCTTTAAAAGTAGGCACTCTCAACAGCCATGAAAGTGGGGTTACCATGCTTAGCAAGGTAAATAACTCATTGATTTCAGGCACGTGTGACTGAACAAAAATAATTGATTTCTGCGGGTCTAACCCCGTTGCGAGTAAATCAAGAAAAGCTTCGTAGATATTTTCCTGCAGCTTGTCAGTGTCTTCCAATGTAGTGAGAGCATGTAAATCCACGATACTATAAATGCACTCATATTCATCCTGTAAAGAGACATAGTTTTTGCCGGCCCCTAAATAATTGCCGATATGCAACCGTCCGGTAGGTCTCACACCTGAAAAAACATGCTTTTTCATAAAACTCCTTCTAATCTACGAGAAATTCTTATATAGTCCTTGTTTTGCTCAAAAAACCATTAATTACTTGCCAGGCAGTTTAGGCGCGCCATAACTTCATCGATTGTCTCATCGTCAGTTGAAGCTCCGGCTGTTACCCCTACTCTTTTTTTGCCTTTTATCCATTCTAGCTTAATTTCTGAGGCTGTTTCAATTTGATAAGTCTCCACCACTGTTGCACATAATTCAAATAAATGCTTGGTATTGGCACTGTTACGTCCACCAATTACAAACACCGTGTCCGATGTTTTTGCCATCTCAAGAGTATCTGCTTGGCGGCGACGGATATCGTGGCACAGGGTATCAATAATATGAATCTCGACATCTTTCACCAATGCGATATCCAACACCTCTTTGGTAAAAGTGGCAAACGCAGACGGAATCTGCGTTGTTTGTGATAATAAGCCCAATTTTCGTGGTAAATCAACCTTGTTTTTCAATTGTCCCGCTTCAAGCGTGGCCATTCCATTGCCGTCTGCCCAACCCAATATCCCCTTTACCTCCGGATGTTGTCCATCGCCGTAAACTATGGTGTAGAAACCGGCCTTGAATAGACGCCGTGCCGCCATTTGGGCCCGCTTTACAAAAGGACAGGTAGTATCAATAACATTTACCCCCCGCGATTCCAACTTCTGAGTAATCTTTGGGCCAACTCCATGTGCGCTGATTACTACCACATTGCCTTGAATTTCAGAGGCATCATTGACAATGCGGACCCCTGAATTCTCCAATTTTCCCAGCACCTGCTGGTTATGCACTAGCGCCCCCATAGTTTCCACTGCTACGTGTTGTTGCGCCACTTTCAAAATTGTATCGACTGCACGACGGACGCCCATACAAAAACCGATATTATCTGCACGTCTAATTTCAATCGACATATAATTTAACTCGTGTTTTAAAGTTCATCATACGCACAATTTACCATGAAATTGCCTTGCTGAAAAGAGTGCTTGACTTTATTTTGCCTTTTGACAAGAACTGCCCGGTAAATTATCATGAGTTTTCAGGGATATTTCTTCATGTTCTTGAGAACTCCCTATGGTTGAAACAACTTTTTTCATATGCAAGGAGAGGATATGCCTTCGTTTTTTCACATTGGACTACCGCAAGTTATTCTTATTTTGCTGCTTGTTATTGCGCTTGTCGGGCTGGGCAAATTACCTCAGGTTAGTTCAGCTTTGGGTAAAACTTTGAAAGCTTTTAGAACCGGACGGTTAGGTAAAAATGATGGCGATGATTATTACGAAGAAGACGGAGATGAGGAAGATGAAAAGTCCAATTCTTACCGTACTTCTCCCAAAAAACTTCCCAAGCCCAAATAAGGGCCGCCAAAGCCGCATTTGATTTGGCAAAATAAGCGCTGAATAGGTGTTACATCTTCTTAAAAACATGTTGGTAAACCCTCTGGAGCATTTACCATAAACATCGGCCATACACAAATTATATTGGCAAATATTTGACAAAAATTATTAGGCACAAATATTTTATATTTCATGCCTATAATATTTTCTGCGTCCTTACTTGTCGTAGCCGAAAAAGCGTTGAAATCTTGACACCATTCGGGATATTTGTGTAGAATTAGGCTAGAGTAGAAATACTTGGTAAATATTCGCCGCAAACCGTAGCGGGATAGAAAAGAAGGGTCGTGCATAGAGCCCCTGCTTCGGTAGGAGCTTCCTATTTTCAGAAGAGTGAAAAGTTATGCAAGAAGAGATAGATATTGCGACTGGTTACGTCTGTCACATTTTTGTAAACAGGAATGGAGAAACGAAGCAAAATGCGCGGCGTGGTTCTCTGAGGTTTTGATAACTCTACTTTTGGTGTCTATTAACGAATTGTTTGATACGAACCAAAGCCTCTTCCAGTTCGGGTAATGAGGTCGCGTAGCAGCACCGCACGTGGCCTTCCCCGCACTCTCCAAAAGCGGTTCCCGGTACAACGGCAACTTTTTCTTCCGCCAACAACTTCTCGGCAAAAGTCTCCGAGTTAAAGTTGGTTAAACCAATGTTGGGAAAAGCATAAAAAGCCCCCTTAGGCTCAAAGCAAGAGAATCCAATATCACGGAGTCCTTTGACAAACAACTGACGACGATGATTATAATCAGCCACCATTTCATCCACACTATTCTTGCTGTTACGCAGAGCTTCCAGGGCCGCCACCTGTGCCATGGTTGGAGCGCACATAATGCTGTACTGATGTATTTTGGTCATTGCGGCGATAATTTCTCGGGGACCAGCGGCAAAACCTATTCGCCATCCGGTCATGGCATATGCCTTTGAAAACCCCCCCAGTAAAACCGTACGTTCCCGCATGCCGGGTAGTGAAGCAAAGCAAGTGTGTTCGATTCCGTAAACCAAACTAGCATATATTTCATCGGAAATAATAAGAAGATTATGGCGCAGAGCAATTTCGGCGATTTGCTCCATCTTTGGACGCGGCAGTACCGCCCCGGTTGGATTTGAAGGATATCCGCTGAGAATGGCTTTTGAACGCGATGAAACTGCGGCTTCAAGAAGGGGCGGGTCAATTTCAAAGCATCCTGTCTCATTGGTGGGGATCATAACCGGCTCCCCGCAAGAAAGCAGCACTGATGCCGGATATGCCACGTAACATGGTGCGGCCATCAAAACTTGGTCCCCAGGGTCAATAGTGGCGCGCATGGCCAAATCAAGGGCTTCACTGACACCTACGGTAATCAGCAGTTCACTGTCGGGGTCATATCGTACCCCATAGCTTTGCTCCAAGTGGAGTGACAGCTCTTGGCGTAATTCCGGCATACCGAGGTTGGAGGTATACATCGTATAACCTTTTTCCAGGGAGTAGATGGCCGCTTCGCGAATATTCCAAGGTGTCGTGAAATCAGGTTCCCCAACCCCCAGCGAAATAACGTTGTCCATTGTGGCTAGTAAATCAAAAAACTTGCGAATACCTGAAGGGGCAATACTATTTACGCGCCTTGAGGTGATACCCTTTTCGCTGGAATTTTGTGGGAATATAGTAGTCATATATCGTTACCGTTAAAGAAAGACCGCTTGCCTCTTAGCTTCTTCTTTAGTCCCCAGAATTTCTCCGTCTTCTTTATAACAACGCAAAACAAAATGGCTGGTGGTGCCTGTAACGCCCTCAATGGGAGCCAGTTTGCGTGTTACAAACTCGGCAATTTCTTGCATGGTGTGACCTTCCACCAAAACAGCCAAGTCATATGTTCCCGACATCAAATAGACAGTGCGTGCTTCGGCAAACTTGTATATGCGCTCGGCGATGGCATCAAATCCAACATCGCGTTGGGGGGTTATTTTTACCTCAACCAATGCTAGCACACGATTATTGCTGACTTTGTCCCAATTGATGAGTGTTTTGTACTTAACAATGATATGGTCGTCTTCCGCTTGTTTGATGAGCTGACCGACTTCGGTAGCATTAGAACCAGTCATTGCGGCAATTTGCTCTGGGGTGAGCTTGGCATCTTTTTCAAGCAAACAGAGAATCTCTTTATTTGACATACACACCTCGCTTAGGAAGTTACTGAGTTCCCATTATAACAGAAACCGCCAAGTTGGCTATTAATTGGCTGATAAACAGAATTTACAGGATAGTCCCAGCTAACGATGGGCAGATCCGACAATTTCGCTATAGTTGGCAATCCCGTTCTCTTGGGCATATGTTTCCAGCCCCTTGATTATATCACTCATTGCGGAAGGATTGATAAAATTAGCGGTGCCTATTTCCACGGCAGTCGCCCCAGCCATGATAAATTCCAAGGCATCATCAGTCGTCATAACACCACCACCACCAATAATGGGTACTTTTACGGCAGAGGCCACTTGATATACCATGTACAATGCTACCGGCTTGATGGCTGGCCCCGATAGACCTCCGCTAACATTTGCAAGGACAGGGCGACGTCTTTTGATATCAATCGCCATACCGCGGAGTGTGTTGATGAGTGAAACGGAATCAGCGCCGGCTTCCACAACAGCCTTAGCGATTTCAACAATATCACTGGTATTGGGAGTAAGCTTAACTATGACGGGGAGGTTAGTTACTTGCCTTACAGCCTTTGTGACAGAGGCAGCGGTTGCGGGACTGGCCCCGAATTCAATGCATCCGGAGGAAACATTAGGGCAACTGATGTTTACTTCTAGCCCGCTTATTCCCGGAACTCCATCAGTTTTTCTGGCAAGCTCAGCGTATTCATCAATGTTTTCGCCGGCAATGTTAACAATTACAGGAACTTGCCATTTACTCCATAGAGGAGCCATATCTTTTAAAACGGCATCAATTCCAGGATTTTGTAAACCTATTGCGTTAAGCATTCCTTTGGGTGTTTCGGCGACACGCGGTTGAGGATTGCCGCGTCTAGGCATAAGTGTTGTTGCTTTGCAAATAATTGCCCCCAGACTTTGTATGTCACAAAGAGAGGACATTTCATGTCCATATCCAAAAGTACCGGAAGCGGCCATGATTGGATTGGCCAGTTTTAGTCCGTAACTGTTGTTGGGTGCCAATTGGACTGAAGAATCAAAATTGTTTTTCAAAGCGCGATAATTATACATTTAGGTTATTGAAGCGGCAAACTTGTTGAATATAACCAGAAAATAGGCTACACTGTTTCTTGAGGTGAGACTCAAATTTCTTTTTTTCAGGGTTTAGCTCCCCGGTCACGATTGTACTCGGGGTGTTTGATTATTCACATAATTTTCAGTTATTCAGTATTAACAGATGGATAAATCGTAGTTTTAAACTATGCCGGAGGATACCACCATGACAGATACCAATTACACTCCTATTCGGATACGCCTTGAGAATGAGCATAAACGCTTAAATGAACAACTCGAGGCCATCCGCGCCGTTCGTTCTTCAGAAAAAAGGCGTGAAGGCAGTCCTTTTGGAAAACGCGAAGAAGAGGCAACCGAAACGGCAGATCTTGAAAATATGATTGCGCAAGAAAAACGATTGGTAGATCAATTGGTAAATATTGAAACCTCCTTAAAAAAATTTGAGAATGGCACATTTGGAATATGCGAGAAATGCGGGCAATCGATCGAGAGCGTACGCATGGAAGCAATGCCGACTGCCAGACTTTGTATAAGCGATGCCCAAAAAGCCACTCGTTAATCTTTCGCCGCGCACATCATTGTTTTGGGTGTTGACAGCGACTGTTGTAGCGCTTGATCAGTTTAGTAAACGTTTAATCGAAATCTTGGTTCCTTATGGCTCAACAGAGAACTTTTTCGGCATATCACACCTATACAATACGGGGGCGGCCTTTGGTTTTCTTGCTAACTCTAGTGGCTCTCGCCTCGTGCTCAGTTTGATTTCTGTTGCGGGAACGATTTTGGTTATATATATAGCTTTTGGACTTTGTCGCCGTTTATCTTTCTTAAAATGGCCAAGTACTACTCTGGCTTTAGGGATAATGCTGGGTGGCATTGTTGGCAATATGCTGGATCGTGTCTTCATTGGGCATGTAACAGACTTTATTTCAGTATGGAGGTGGCCAGACTTCAATATCGCTGATTCAATGCTGGTTATTGGCAATATTATATTGGCAATCAATATCATTCGAGCGTCTGGAGCAGAGCATTCTCATGACCAAATTGGTTCAGTTGATGGCCGTCAGTGACGGCATACGTTTAGATGTTTATATTGCCCAAAACCTACCTGAATATTCACGCAGTTATATCCAGAAACTAATCAATGATGGGAACGTGTTGTGGCGCGGTAAGCCAGTACGTTCTGGAATTAAAATTAAGGCAGGAGACTGCATAAGTATTAGCATCCCCGCACCTACCCCATGTGAAATAGCTCCCGAGAACATTCCGCTTAGCATTGTGTATGAGGACTCCGAGTTATTGGTTATCGATAAACCTGCCGGCATGACCACTCACCCCGCTCCCGGGAGTCCAAACCACACTTTAGTGAACGCGGTCTTAGCGTATACTCCCGTTCTTCCGGAAAGCGGTAATCCAACTCGCCCGGGAATCGTTCATCGATTGGATAAGGATACCTCAGGGCTAATAATTATTGCCAAAACACCACAAGCCTTAGCCTGTTTATCTGCCCAATTTAAATCTAGAAAAGTAAAAAAAAATTATCTTGCCTTAGTACGCGGAAAGCTTAAGCACTCAAACGGTGTGATTGAGGCTTCGATTGGACGTGACAGAGTCCATCGACAGCGAATGTCCGTAGACACTATCGGACGCTCAGCAAGAACAGCCTACACAGTACTAGAACAATTCTCCGGATATACTTTGTTGGAAGTAAGCCCCGAAACAGGACGTACGCATCAAATACGTGTACATCTTGCCTCAATAGGGCATCCGGTGGTAGGAGATACGGTGTATGGAGGAAAATCTTCATTAGTTGGGAGGCAATTCTTACACGCCAGCAAACTGATTTTTCAGATTCCGTCAAGCCAAAAAGTATTGGAATTAACCTCACCATTACCGCTTGATCTGAGATTGGCCATGGATGCTTTGTGTAACGATTTATAACCTTTGGCAGTTTTCCGAACTGTTTTTCCGTTTGTTAAGAACGAAACCTATGATAGGCACAGGAAAACCATTATTTCATACCTCGTAGGAAAAAATCTTCGCTCGAATCAGCAAAATCTAACCTAACTCTCCTGCCAGTTCGCGGCCACCCAAAAGATGTAAATGTACGTGTTGTACTACTTGTCCGCCCCATGGACCACAATTAATGGCAATACGGTAGCCATCATTGTCCAAGTTCTCTTGCTGGGCAATAATATTTGCCATGTGCAGCAATGTTCCGCCAAGTGTTTGGTCCGCTTTGTCCATGGCGGTTAGGTTTGCGTGGTGGACTTTCGGGATGATAAGAATATGAGTTGGGGCCATAGGTTGAATATCACGAAACGCGAAGACATTTTCGTCCTCAAATACCTTCTGACTGGGAATTAATCCAGAAGCAATTTTGCAAAAAATACAGTCTTCCATTATGAACCTTCCTGCGCGCTACAATATTTGCCGATTTGATCACTAAACAAGTTATTTCCATGAATGTCATTGGCAACAATCGCCGGAAAATCTTTGACTTCTAGGCGCAAGACAGCTTCAGCCCCTAACTCGGGATAAGCCACTGTTTCAGATTTACAGATAGTTTTCTTCAATAATGCCCCTGCTCCTCCGTAAGTCACCAAATAGACGGCACGATGCTTTTTCAGTGCCTCCCTTACCGCAGGTGAGCGTTCTCCCTTGCCAATAATTGCACGTAGCCCGGCTTCTAAAAGGCTTGGTGTGTAAATATCCATGCGGCTACTGGTTGTCGGACCACATGAACCGATAATCTCTCCATGTTTGGTAGGGGAAGGACCCATATAGTAAACAGTCTGTCCTACAATCGAAAAAGGTAGAGGATGGTTATTTCCAAGAGCTTCTGTTAATCGCCTGTGAGCTGCGTCACGAGCGGTATAAATTATGCCAGAAAGTAAGACGCTATCTCCCGCGTACATCTTGCAAAGTTGGCTTTCGTCAATTGGTGTTACTATTTTCCAAATACTCATTATAGTAACACTTCAGCGTGGCGAATGCTGTGGCATTGGAAACTAATTGAGAGAGGCAGACTGGCGAAGTGGCAAGGTAGTACGTCAGCATGCACTGCGAGTGCCGTCACTTTCCCTCCCATTCCAAGCGGACCAATTCCCAGACTGTTAATACTTTTCAAGAGTTCTTCTTCCAAGCATGCTACTTCTGGGTCTATGCTTGGTTGACCGGCAGGCCGCAGAAGGGCACGCTTAGACATCACCATCGCTTTTTCAGCGGTAGAGCCAATTCCTAGCCCGATTATTAAAGGCGGACAGGGGTTTCCGCCGGCATCCTTCACTGCTGCGGTAACAGCATCAACTATTCCTCGCCTTCCAGCACTGGGCTGAAGCATTACCAATCGGCTCATATTTTCTGAACCTCCACCCTTGGGCATAAAACTGATTTTAAGTTGTTCGCCAGGCACTATTTCGGCATGGATGACTGGAGGGGTATTATCTCCGGTGTTTATTCGACTCGTAAAAGGCTGGGAGACTATAGACTTTCGAAGGAATCCTTCTTGGTAACCTAGCCGTACGCCGTTTGTCAATTCTTCATACAAGTCTCCTCCGGAGATATGCACTTCTTGACCAATTTCAAGGAATATAACTGCAGTACCGCAATCTTGACAAAGCGGTACTCGATCAGTTTTAGCAATAGATGCATTGAGAATAATTTTCTCCAGAATGTCGCGTCCAATCGGAGATTGTTCAGCTTGAATAGCTTTTTTAAGCAGTTCTAAAACATCGTTTCCTAACTCAAAATTGGCTTTTTGTACCAGCAAGGCAACGGAAGCACGTATTTCAGAAGCGCTAATTACTCTCATAGCTGAGTATTCTACCACGGAAATAATGATGGTGTGAATGATAGATTTCAAAGCAAAATGTTTATTGCTTCCACTGTCTAAAAAGAATTGCGTATCACTTGCGATAACAGAGGCTATCTTTGAGCTTGAAGTTTAAATTGTGATATAGTATCTGTGCTGGTTGGAGGGATCGCATAGTGGCCTAGTGCGGGCGCCTGCTAAGCGCTTGCCTCACGTGAGTGGGGTCGTGGGTTCGAATCCCACTCCCTCCGCCAAATATGCACGACGGCAATGAAGAAATCTAGCGGCACTTCTTGTATTATTTACTAGAGGGGTTAAAATTGATGAATCTAATTATTATTGGGGCTATAATCGGAGGCATAATTGGTCTTGTCATTTCTATTCCTCTAATTATGAAACAAAAGAAAATCAACAAAGGTGACGGCAAAGCAAGACAAGGTAAGAGGTTTATAAAACTTGTGAACTTTTCGGGCGACTCTTATAAAATCGGCGAGAAGATAGACAATGTGCTGGCTGCTAACGGATACGTATCGCATAAATATGGCGAGGAAATGGTTTATCGTAACGGCAGCGGCATGGCGACCGCAGGCAAATTCTTCAAATACACAATTAAACCAGATGGCATACTTATAGAAGCATTTGTGATTCTGTTTGGAGTTCAAGAAAGCAACCTTGAAGGTTTTACCGGTATAGTGTCGAAAAAGCCCTTAAAAAAGATGGTAAATGAAATAATTTTTATGATTGTTTCAGAAAAATAATATACGCACCCTGAAGAGACCAGTTCATCATGCATCTTTTTTGTCAATGAAGTGCATATCGAACTTATACAAACCCCAACAACATTTTTTTGTTGGCGAAACGTTTGCTTTCGTTTTCGACTTGCCTGAGAGCTTATAAGACAAAGTATAACCCAACCATTTCACCCTTGTCTTGAGGTTTGTGTAGGAATAGCTCTTGCGTGCGTTGAGTATATCTCTGCGTTTTCCACTCGGGAAATTGGCTTCATTAATTGTTTGCTAGTGTTTAAATCCTCTATAGCATAAACAAAACCAAGCTTATTTAACTCAATAACAAGCTTGGTTGTAAAAACTGATGAGAATGGCTTTCTCTGTATTGCAATAATATAATAATTATCAGTTGAGTACCGCAACTCTTTTTTTACTAAATACGCTTTCTTTATAGATTCAAACTCATACAATAGCTTTCGGATTTTTTCAATAGTTTCTGCGTCTAAGTCACATGGAAGATAGTTATCAGAGACAGAATTTTTACTGGCCTCGGCTTGCTTTTCAGCATGTATTCGATTTTTCTCTATGGTCCATTCTTCAAGTTCGTTTATTCTTTTTCCCATGCCGTTAGCAACTTGATACTCCCTGATTAGTAAAAGACCATTTGCAATAAATGCACTGTCTAGTTCAACTGCCTTTATTACTAACTCCAGCCCGTTGTCATCAAGGCGCCCCAAGAGAATCTGCCCCTTGCGGAACAATGCGCTTGCACAACTAGGATTTTCTTCAAGCATTTTGTCGTATACGCATAGTGCTTTATCAGTTTTATTTATATTTTCCAAAGCCATCCCATATTCAATCTGTTTTGCTTCACCAGTTATTTCGGAATAGTTATCGACAAGCGCTTGGCTATCCAAGTATGCTTCCCTATAAGTTGTCCACAACGGCGCTATGTCTTGAGCCCATAAAACATTCATTTTTCTAATAATTGCGCGAATTTCGTTTTGATAGACGCTATCGCTCTCAGCAAAGATAATATTATCGGAAAAGATCTCCGTTTTGATGGCCTTGAGCCTGTCTGTGAAAGCTAGATGATAATCATACTTGGTTGATATACGTTTTTTAATTTGAGAAAGCCAATTGTCCTTCTGTGTGTGAACAGCGTCATAAAAAGCTGAAAGTATCCTGTTGTAATAGTTATCGGGGGGTGTTTTTTCGTCTCTGATTTCTAATAGTTTGAAACCATCTTGTTTTGTCAAATAGTAATGTATTAATTCTGTTTTAGCCAGAGCGGTGGCATACACTTGAGGAGATGAATAGGATAGAGCTATTTTATCAGCTAAGAATTCCCTTTGCTTTGAGCTTGCCATACGATAAATATGAAGTTTGACAGAGTAATATAACGAGAAGTTCCTTAAAAGGGCTTGGGCAAGAAATCCCCTTTCATTGATTGTAGAACTAATATTCTCCCAGACAGTTGCATAATCTGAAACTTTTTTGGATATCTTCGTGTCTTTGTTACTAATATGTGCTAGCTCATGAAAGAAACATGACTTAAGCTCGCTCTTATTAAGTACCCCCAGCAAGTAAATTCCCACACATATTATGTCATAGTTTTCTGAGCCAATTTTATGGTTGGCAACAGCACAATTCGCATCCTGACTAAGATATACCCTGTTCATACGTTTTATGCAAATTTTGTCAGTAGTCTCATCTAGTAACCTAAAGAAAACAGGGAATTCAGCTCTTGAAATAAATGGCATATCCGGTAGCTTATTCTGGATATTAGTTATCTTGAATATGTAATAAGTGGCTAGGCAAAAGAAAACTATGATGGGTCCTGAAATCCCTACGTTTTTGCCAAGTAGAATACAGATTGATGTAACTCCAATCGCACTTAGTATAAATAAAACGAGTAGCATCGAAATATATATGTTGCCTAAATTACAAAGCGTACGCATTTTGCAAGAAAACATTTTTGGGTTAACTTCAGCTTTATCAATAAGTGATTTGAGTTCTCTGTCAAGTTGATCCAATTGTGTTAGCCTGCTGGTTTTTGATATGCCTTTCGCAATAATTGTTGTACCAAACAGAATCACAAAAAGACCAACTATACCTACTATCCCGATGAATATAACTGCCCCAGCAAGATTACCAGACACAAGCATTACTACGAAAATAACGAAAGAAACCACAACTGACGATAAAACAATCGCAATCATTATCCCCATGAAAACTTCCTACTATGGCTACTATAAGATAACTGACAGCCATATCTCTTTGTGCATTCTACTAAAATGGTAATGCATTGTCATAACTATTTGCAATGCGTGCGCTACATCATAAACTCCGTGCATGCCCGTGCCACTATGAACGAAAACGTGGCGCTAGTTTACGTGTAGAGTTATAATCTTAATGGTTTGTAATATAGTTTTGTTATTGAAAATAATAATGCGAATAGAGGAACTACAAGGAGAGAATCGTATGTTTTGTTCAAACTGCGGTGAATTAATTGTCGAAGAAGCCAATTTTTGTAAGAAATGCGGGTTCAATACCAAGGGGGCTGAATCACAGAGCAGAAAGTTAACTATTGAGCGACCACCGCAGTTTTCTACCAGAAATGTTTCTTATAACATTCTAGTGGATGGTATACGGGTTGATATGATAGTGGACAATGATTTAAAAACTTTTGGAATGTCTGATGGAGAACATACAGTAAAACTTACAGTAAAACCAGGGATTGGTTCCTTGATGGAGAGTAATGAGATTTCTATCGGAAAGAACGACCAAGATGTATCTATTCGAGTCAAGATGAAAAGTGGAGTATTCAAGAATTCTTTGATTCTCGAGAGAAGAGACTCAATTTAGTGAGCGAACAGAAATCGCAAATTACATTCCGTATATTGTTATGACGTTTCCCCAAAAATAAAGCCGGTATTCAGCGCTATGAATATGATAGAGCTGACCCTACATTGAATATATTAATCCAGTACGGCGACTATTTTGATGTTTCGGTGGATTATATCCTTGGCAGAACAGATAAACCACAGGGGAAGTTGTACAAATATAAACCTAAGCTTATGGCAGATACTCTGGAGATGAGACAGTTTATCGATATGTGCCTTGATCCGAAGTCACCGATGCATGACCATTTGAAACAAGCTCTCTTTAGTATGTTGGGAGATAAGAAGAAATGAGTAAATTGACTGTAGACAATACCGCCATTTCCGTTATGAAAGTTGATGACAAAGATTATATTTCTCTAACTGATATGCTCAAAGCCAAGGATGGAGATTTCTTCATCGCAGATTGGTTGCGTAATCGCAACACTATTGAGTTCTTGGGTGTATGGGAACAAATTCACAATCCAAATTTTAATTATGGCGAATATGCCACAATTAGAAGTCAGGCTGGTCTTAACAGTTACAAAATCAGCGTCAAAGATTGGGTTGCAAAGACAAATGCCATCGGCGTGAGAGCAACAGCCGGACGATACGGCGGAACCTATGCTTACAAAGATATTGCCTACGAATTCGGCATGTGGATTAGCCCTCAATTCAAAATCTATCTCATCAAAGAATTCGAGCGACTAAAAAAAGAAGAGTTGTTAAGGCTTGGCTGGGATATCAAGCGCAATCTCACAAAAATCAACTACAGAGTGCATACAGATGCTATCAAAGAAAACCTGATTCCTGCTCAGCTTTCCACCAAGCAGAAGAATGCAGTATATGCAAGTGAAACGGATATTTTGAACATGGCACTATTTGGAATGACGGACAAAGAATGGCGTGATGAAAACCCGAAACTCAAAGGAAATATACGCGATTGTGCCGATATCTCACAGCTTGTTTGTCTTTCTAATTTGGAAAGCCTGAACGATGTATTCATAAACGAAGGGTTATCTCAACCTGAACGATTGGAAAAACTTAACGCGGTGGCTATCAGTCAGATGCACATTCTGACCAACGATATAGCAGTTAAGCGTCTGGAATCTAAAAATAAATTGGGTGGCGATAAATCTTGAACGGCATCATCTACGCTAGGTACAGTTCTGATAACCAACGTGAAGAATCCATAGAAGGACAACTACGTGAGTGTAAGGCATACGCCGAGCGTAACGGCATTACCCTTGTCGGCACTTATATTGACCGAGCCTTGTCAGCCAAAACAGATGACAGACCGGAATTCCAGCGTATGATTCGCGAGAGTTATAAGCGACTTTTCGAGGTAGTGATTGTTTGGAAATTAGACCGCTTCTCTCGTAATCGTTTTGACAGCGCTCATTATAAAGCCATACTCAAAAAGAACGGTGTCAAAGTAATCTCGGCTACCGAAACCATTTCAGAAGGGTCAGAAGGTATTTTGCTGGAAGCATTGCTAGAAGGGCTTGCCACTTCAGAGGCCGGAGCATCAACTACCAACTGATGTTTGTTCTCAGTCGACTTAATCAAGCCATACTGTGATTTGCTTCCCTTGAACTTACCTTGCTTGGCACTGGTAACTCTGATAGAGCGGATTTTGCGGGATATATCCTTAGCATAGCAAACAACCCTCAAAAGAGTGCCTGTCTTAAAATCGTATCTAAGGCGATAGGTCTCAGTTTTTCACATATCTATTGGCGCGATACCACTTGTCGGTAAGCCACATTTTGGGCAAAAAGCTGCCCCGACAGGCATGGGCAGGTGACACGAATTACAAGCTTGACTAAGGCCCTCTGCGATATGTAGCTTAATATGTGGCCAAGGTATCTCAATACCTTCCATTTCAAAAGCCTTTTTAATGCGTTTGCGAAACTCTCCGGTTACTTCCCACTGACTTCCAGGAGCAGTATCGCCAGTTACTCTTATCTCAATTCCAGAGTCAGCAAAATTATTGACACGCAGTGCTCTCGGTGGAGAGAGAATACGCTTTTTAAAGTGTTTCTCTTGAGCCATTTCTTCACCTACTCGGTTGATAACACTCATGGCATGATCCAAATCTGTGCCATAATCAACAGGTAAATCTAGATTAATCCGAGCCACACCTCGCGTATAATTACTGGTCAAAACAATAGCACTGTTGGGGATGTTATGAACTGTGCCGCTGGAATCTCGTAGCACAGTGCGACGAAAACCTACCTCAATAACCTCTCCTCTCACCCCAGCTACCGCTACTTCGTCGCCATAGTTATACTGGTCTTCAACAAGGATAAATATTCCGGATATCAGGTCTTTTATCAAACTCTGTGCGCCCAAACCAACAGCAATGCCAACAATACCGGCTCCGGTAAGAAGGGGAGCAATGGGAATATTCAACTTATCTAACACCATTGCCAAAGCTATTATAGCAATAACGATACCAACTACATTCACTAAAATATTACTTAAGGTACGCGTTCTACGGGCAATATGCTCGCGTGCTCGTTTATCTTTTCTGCTGATATGAATTGAGCCTTCTAAAATTTTGGGAATAATTTTCCTCACTACCAAGAACAAAATAATAGCAACTACGACGATAATCACTATAGGAAGTCCATAGTTCATAAACCATTCCCATGCGGTTTTCATTACTTCTGACATACAGTAATTATAGCAAATAGAAAAACTATCGGCGACGGATCCACCATGAAAATAGCAGGCTACTCTTAGCGTCAAATGAAAAGTTAACTGAACTTCTGACGAAATCAGTATTACCAAATGGAGTATCTGCCCTGCTTTAGAAATCTTCCTGTTTCATTCAGGAAAAGTTCTGTGGACGCTATGCAGGCAACCTTTGTGATAGTATCTTGGTTGCCATGGCAGTCGTATCCTTTGAGTGTAGATTGATGACTACATTAAGTTGTTAATGAGCGAGCGTGTGCCGAAATCCGCCTATATCTTTCCTGTTCTATGTTGCGTGTTTTATGTATATGCCACGTGATTTCCAGTGGTTATTTGTTTACAAAGAGCACCAATTAATAAACCACTGCAAGTCACTTCTTTGTATTCTTTAACTACCCTGATAGTAGCGAATCATTTTATGTTTTGCCGTTTACTATTTGTTCACTTTTTGCTGAGCAGAATACAAGTATACATAACAATAACGATATCTTTCTCGCCAACAAATTTTCTTTATAGCTTATGCCAAGAATAATGATATACTATAGAGCTTTAGCAGTACTCATTTCTAAGGAGAATACCTTGGCGGAAAACAATCAAGAGGTTAGGCTTACTTCTCTCGCACGTTATTCTGGGTGAGGGGCAAAACTAAGTCCGGGTGACTTAGCACAAGCTTTAGGATGCCTTAAAATCCAACAGAACGAAAATGTTTTGGCTGGAATGAGGGATGATGCGGGCGTGTACAAACTAAACGACAACCTCGCCATCGTAGAATCTGTTGATATGATTGCAGCAATTGTTGATGAGCCATACAGTTTCGGCATGATCGCAGCTGCCAATGGATTATCTGATATTTACGCAATGGGTGGTAAGCCTATCACTGCCATGAATATTGTCGGGTTTCCATCGGAAAGTATGGATATCTCCGTTTTATCAAGAATCCTGCAAGGAGCACTCTCCAAACTAGACGAGGCTGGGGTGATATTGGTAGGTGGCCATAGCGTACGCAATGACGAAGTCAAATTCGGTCTTTCGGTGACTGGGACTATTCATCCTGAACATATAATCACCAAAGGGGGAGCCCAAGTAGGAGATAAATTGATAATTACCAAACCAGTCGGAACCGGCATCTTAACCACCGCTCTTAAAGCGGAGATGTTGCCATCACCAGTAACTGATAAGCTGGTGGAGCAAATGTCCTTTTTAAACAATAAGGCCTGTCAAGCCATGTTGAAAATCGGCGTACATGCCTGTACGGATGTCACTGGGTTCGCACTAATCGGGCATGCCGCCGAAATTGCCGAAAGTAGCATGGTTGCCATCGAAATCGATAGCAAAAAAGTCCCCATAATCCCAGAATCATTGCAGTTTGCCAACATGGGACTAATTCCTGAAGGGATGTATGCCAATTGGGAATTCCGCAACTCTTCCGTAAAAGCCGTTGGTATTGACGAAGATACGATGAGTGTTCTTTACGACCCGCAAACATCAGGTGGGCTTCTTATATGCGTCGCACCCGAAAAAAGTGACGCCCTTTTAAGCCACCTGCATGAACTGGGGGTTCATCAAGCCCGTGAAATTGGGCAAGTAATTGAATTTAGCGATAGCCATGTAATTATATTATGAAATCATCTCATGCCGTCTCATCAACTCAATTACAGAATAACCTTCACCAGCTGCCATCAGTGGAAATACTTTTGCAACACCCTTCGCTTGCTCCGCATATTTCATTCTATTCGCGTCCGTTAGTCACTGAAGCGGTACGCCAAGTGCTAAGCGAACAAAGGAACAGACTGCGCAGTAAAGTTTTCACACTTTCTACCGAAGAAATCCTTCTTTTGGTTATAAGGCGTCTATCAATCGAATGGCCAGGTTTTTCACAACCGGTTATAAACGCCACCGGCATAATTCTGCACACCAATTTAGGAAGAGCTCCTTTGTCTTCTCCTTCACTCGAGGCTGTAAAAAAACTCGGCGGGCGCTATTATAATCTTGAAAGCGACCTTGCAAAAGGAAATCGTGGCAAACGCACTTCCCACCTAAGGCGCATATTAGCAAAAATCTGCGGTGCGGAAGATGCCATAGTAGTCAATAATAACGCCGCTGCCATGCTGCTAGTTTTGGTAGCGCTGGCAAACGGGCAAGAAGCCCTTGTTTCTCGCGGTGAACTGGTGCAAATTGGCGGAGGGTTTCGCATCCCAGAAATTCTTGAACAAAGCGGAGTCATACTGCATGAAGTTGGCAGCACTAACCATACGTCACTCGCCGATTACAGCAAGGCAATTAATGAACACTGCGGAATGATTATTAAAGTAAACCAATCCAATTTTGTGCAAAAAGGTTTTGTCAGCCAAGCCTCCATTAGTGATTTATCAAACCTGGCCCAAAAATCCAATTTGCCTCTGGTTTATGATTTAGGCAGCGGAGTGTTACTTGATACCGCCGCCTTCGGATTAGAGCATGAAAAAACTGTCATGGAAGCTCTGCAAGAAGGAGCGGATGTGGTGTGTTTTAGCGGCGATAAACTACTCGGCGGTCCGCAAGCCGGCATAATTGTGGGCAAAACAAAATATCTATCCGTATTGGAAAAACACCCTTTGATGCGCGTTGTCCGCCTTGATAAACTCTCTGCCATCGCCTTGGAAGCTACCATTAAAAGCTATTTGAACGGCGACAGTGCCTCTATCCCTCTTTGGCAGCTACTTAGCTTAAAAACAAAAAGTCTGCGCACGCGAGCACTTGCTATTGCCCGTCATTTGAAAAAACATGGAGTCCCAACCATTGTTACCGACGGAGTTAGCATGATAGGAGGTGGCACCATGCCAGAGCAAAGCCTCCCCTCAGTACTTCTGTGTCTGCAACCACTTTGCGGTTCTGTCGAGAATATTTCTCGCCAATTGCGGTTATCCTCCCCTCCACTGCTTACACGTACAGAAAAGAATTCCGTCATCTTGGATATGCGCACCATATTCCCTGACCAAGACTCTCTGCTTCCCAATATTATTTCCGCGGCTTGGAACACTGAGGTCTGAAAAATGCTCACTTTGGCAACCGCTGGTCATATTGACCACGGAAAATCTTCATTGGTCAAAGCACTCACTTCAATAGACCCTGACCGTCTGCCGGAAGAAAAAAAACGCGCAATGACGATTGACCTTGGTTTTGCTTGGCTGGAGCTTCCAAACAAAACAATTATCGGGCTCATAGACGTACCTGGCCATAAGCAATTCGTTCATAATGTTATTCCAGGGCTCTTCGGAATTGATGCCGCTTTACTGGTTGTAGCCGCTGACGACGGCTGGATGCCCCAAACTGAAGAACATCTCCAAATACTCAGTTTGTTGGGTATTAAACAGGGAATTGTAGCTTTGAATAAGACCGATTTGGTAAACGAGCCTGAATGGTTGGAAGTTGTTGAGTCCGATATAATGTCCCACTTGGAAAATTCTACCTTGAAAGACGCTCCTATTGTTCGTGTCAGTGCACGGAGCGGAGAAGGCCTTGCCTGTTTAACAAACACCATTTCTTGTTTAGCTCAAAAACTGACCCCCAGAGAAAATATCGGTAAAGCCCGTTTACCGATTGATCGCGTTTTCGTTATTAAAGGAAGCGGCATAGTTGTTACCGGAACACTTTCGCAGGGCGAATTAAACATCAATGACAATGTCAGACTACTTCCCACCGGACATAAAGCCCATATACGTGGCATTCAGAGTTTCAAAAAGGGGTTGTCATCAAAAGTTGCCAGCGGACGACTGGCGCTAAATCTAACTGGTATTAAACGAGAATACATTAATCGCGGCAATGTTGTCACAACAGCTCAACAAACCCATGCTCAAAGCCGTTATATCGACGTTCACTTAACGCTATTGGAAGGAATTACAGAGCCCTTAAGAAATATGGCCGAAGTGGTGGTTTTTCTTGAAACCAACGAGCTTCGTGGACGAGTCATTCTCATTGGGCAGAAAACGCTCAAGCATGGAGAGGAGACAACTGCTCAACTACGCTTCAGTGAAGAGGTTCCTACTTATATCGGGGAACGTTTCATTATTAGGCGGCCATCGCCGTCTTTGACAATTGGAGGCGGGGTCGTGCTCGACCCTCAGGCCTCAAAACTAAAAACTGCCGAAATCCCCCCTCGCCATATTTTTCTGCAAAAACGCCTAACGCTGAAACTTGATGACTTGATTCTGAGTGAAGTCAGTAAAAAAGGTTGGTGTAAAATTGATCAACTTTTATTTAGCAGTACTTTTTGTGAAGCTGAAATCAACGAGCGAACAGAGCATTTGGCACGGCAAAATCAATTGATTGTCAACGCAGGTTACGCCATACAAAGCGACTTTTGGCACACCAGTACTCAAAAACTTCTCGACTTTGTGAGTGAAAAATACCGAGAAAATCCGTTGCATGCGGGAACACCCCAAATCGCAATTCAGACGGCTGTCAAGCTACCTCTTGATGTATTTGATATTCTCGTACAACAACTGGTCTCAACAGGCAAACTGGTGCGTGTGGATGAGACCCTGTGCCTCCCCGGTAGCAAACCCGTCCTCAATCCGCAACAAAAATTCATTGAACAGAGCATACTTGATATATTCACCTCCCGCAGGGAAATACCGCCGACAATTAAAGAGATTAACCAAATGATTCCTAACAGCCAGCCAGTAATTTACTACCTCATTAAAAACGGCCGAATTACTGATTTGGGAGATGGCATACTCATTGAAACCGAACACTTTAACCAAATATGCGCGTTAATCACTGATATTCTCCGACAAAATGGGAGCATCAGCATACAGGAAATCAACCTGCGTTTCGGATTCAGCCGTAAATACAGTGTTCCCTTGCTGACATTTTTAGACCGCCTTGGCATCACGCGCCGCGACGGAGACATTCGCCGTCCCGGAAGAAAGCTACAATAGCTCAAAAATACAAAACAAGCCCCCTCGTCACCCAAAGTCCGATTGTCATATTCTCAGCATTGAATCGATTGCTTTTTTTTTTTAAAATGTATAGCATAATATCGACATAAAAATTAAATTTTTGGGGAGAAAGAGTACTGTTATATGGAAATTGAAGAGGTTCACAAGAATACCAAGCTCATGTACCAAGGCAAACCTTGGAACGTGGACAATGCCGAGTTCGTTAAGCCGGGAAAAGGGCGCGCTATTTATCGATTGCGCCTTAAAAATTTACTTGATGCCAGCACCTTGGATGTTACCTTTCACTCCGGTGAAAAAGTGGATGAAGCCAGCGTCTCCAACCAGGAAATGCAATACCTCTACAAAGAGGGCGATCACTATGTCCTGATGAACACCAACAACTATGAACAAACTTTCGTCAACGAAGAACAAATGGGGGATAAAATCAATTTCCTTAAAGAAGGAGTGCTGGTAAACGCACAGCTTCTGGACGAGCGTCCGATTGATATCGCCATCCCGGTGTTCGTAGAGTTGGCCGTTGTGGAAACCGGCACCGCTATTAAAACCGCTACTGTCACGGCACAAACCAAATCAGCCAAGCTGGAAACGGGCCACAGCATTGATGTCCCCGCTTTCATCAAAGAAGGTGATGTGCTCAAAATTGATACTCGCACCGGCGCATATGTAGAAAGAATCACCGCCAAAAAGTAGCCTATGCCCTCTGAACGTGAGCGCTTAACCCAAATCAAAGGCAACCTGCAACGCCGCTCCCAACTTATAGCAATTGTACGCCATTTTTTTGAGCAACGCGGTTTCTTGGAAGTGGAAACTCCGATCAGGGTACCCTCTATCGCCCCCGAGCTTAACATTACAGCTCAACAAAGTGATGATTGGTATTTGATTACATCTCCCGAATTACATATGAAGCGCTTGCTCGCAGCCGGGTATGGACCAATTTTTCAAGTCAGTCGCTGCTTTCGCAAAGGAGAACAGGGGCGACTTCATAACCCCGAGTTCAATTTGTTGGAATGGTATCGTCCCGATTCCGATTACACGGAAGTTATTCATGATGTTGAACAGTTAATAGCAGAAATTGCTACCGCCTTTCAATCCAGTCCGTTCTTAACCTACCAAGGAACCACTGTTGATATTTCTCCTCCTTGGCCACGCTTAAGTATTCGAGAAGCTTTCCGTGCTTTGGCTGGCTGGGATCCGACAGAATCTTATAACGCCGAACGTTTTGACAATGATATGGCTCTGAAGGTACTGCCGGCTCTTGACACAAGACGCCCATTAGTGCTTAACGAATACCCTGCACCTGCGGCTTCTTTGGCCCGTCTCAAATACGGAGAACCTGCGCTTGCTGAAAGAGCTGAGGTTTATATTGGAGGAATGGAACTCGCTAATGCCTACAGCGAGTTGACTGATGTCAGTGAGCAGCGTCAGCGATTCAAAAAGGAAATTGCTCAAATTGAGCTTGAACAAGGTAAAAAATTGCCTTTAGCAGAATCATTTTTGGAAGCTCTAAATTATCTCCCCGAGTGTAGCGGAATTGCTTTGGGATTGGATCGACTTGTAATGCTTTTTTGCAATGCCACCCACATTGAAGAAATCTGGGCTTTTTCGGAGGAAAATATATGAGTGTTTTGTCCCTGGCCGATATACAAGTTCTTATACAAAGCTCTCCACCGCTGATAGAAAACTATTTGGACCTGAATCTGCAATTACAAACCAATGGTTTTGATTTAAGCTTACGTAGCATCTCGCGGCTCACATCATGCGGCAAACTATCACTAGATAACCAAAACCGTGTAATCTCCTCCCAACAAATAATTGAATTTGAGCCGGGCGGAATCGTCCATCTGGACCCCGGCTGTTACAGTATCGTCTACAACGAGATTGTCAATCTCCCCAATGATATCATGGCTCTCGGCTTGTCTCGCTCAAGCTTGCTCCGCAGCGGCTCCAGTCTGCATACCGCCGTATGGGATGCCGGCTATTCAGGGCGCTCGGAGTCATTGCTGGTTGTGCATAACTCACTGGGTCAGAAATTAGAAAAAAATGCCCGCGTTTTACAACTGGTTTTCTTACGTCTAAGCGGAAAAAGCCGAGGCTACAGCGGAATATACCAAGGAGAAAACCTCTCTTAAACCAAAATGGAAAGAGCCGTGGGCAAAACCTGAAACGACACCATCCCACTCCCCAATAATTCTCCATCGGCTTGAAGTAAAATTCTATTCTCACACTCAATACAAACCTTTTTCGCGCGTTCCAGGTATATTTTGGGATGAGTGATATGCGTCCCCTTATACACCCGGGGAAAAGCCTGCAGTAACTTCCCTTTACCCAAATCACCGATAGTGACAACATCCAGCCATCCGTCACACAAGGAGGCTTCGGGCGCAATACGCATCCCACCCCCGAAATAAGCGCCGTTGGTAACTACCACACTGAGAACACGCTTGGTTTGAACCTGTCCGTCAACATTCAGGCAAATTTTTTATTGCGGTAAAACGGTAAGGTTTTCAAGAGGGAAAGGATAAAGGGAATCGTACTACCCATAAAGCGCGGCACATGACGACTTCCGTCAGCCACTTCGGCATCAAATCCGACTCCGGTGCCATTAATAAAGAATCGCGTAACACGCTGCCCTTCCCAATCGGTGTATTCTACTTGCCCCACATCAATTCGGTGAACACGGCCCTTAAGCACTCTTTCGCAAGCTTGCGCATAGTCTTTAGGAATCCCAACCGACTTAATGAGGTCATTGCCGGTTCCGGTACTGATAATCCCCAGCGCTACTTGCTCGCTCTTCTCGGCAGAAAGAATACCATTGGCCACTTCATGAATAGTACCGTCGCCGCCTATGGCAATCACTAAACCATAGCCTTCATTTACCGCCGCAAAAGCCATGTCCCTGGCGTGGCCACGTTTTTGGCTGAACTGCTCGTCAAAAACCAGTCCACCGTCTTGCAGTAATTTTTGAATGCGAGACCAACATTTGGTGGTGTTTTTTCTAACCCCGGCAACAGGATTGATGATTACTTTGGCACGTCGTACAGCCATCTATGCCCCGTCCAAACTTACTCTTTTTTAATAAGCCACCGCTAATCCAGAAAAGTAATCTCACCCGCCGGCGCGGACATTTTGATAAATTCAATACCGGCCTCAGCGAACATTTGCCGAAAACTATCATCCGCATATTTGCCAAAAGTGACATACCGCTCGACGCGAGCGTTAATCAGCATCTTGGCACAAAGTACACATGGTGTATGTGTTACATAAATTGTCGCACCCGCCAGACTCACTCCGTGTAATGCGGCCTGAATAATAGCATTCTGCTCGGCATGCACCGCTCGGCAAATCTCATGGCGCGTTCCTGAAGGAATATTCTGCTCATTGCGCAAACATCCTTGCGTCAAACAATCCCCGAGGCCAGCCGGAGCTCCGTTATACCCGGTCGACAAAATGTGCTTGTTTTTCACCGCTACCGCACCGACATAATGCCGAAGGCAAGTTGAACGTTCGGCCACCACAGCGGCCACTTTTAAAAAATACTCATCGGTTGAAAGGCGGCTCATGGTTGTTCCTTCAAGACGTCGATAATCTCTTTACTCTTCCGCTCTAAGTCAATGAGCGATTTATCATTGAGAATAGTATAATCAGCCAGCGCAATCGGCCCCCCTTTATTGAGGTTCTGAATTTCAGCCGTATCACGCGAATAGGTTTCTTCTCTGGTTAGCGGTCTTACGGAACGATTCGCTAACCTGGCACAACGTGTAGCAGGAGAAGCCCAAACAGCTACTACACGTAAATCCGTTTTGTAATAATCCCGCAGAAAAACATACTCCTCCCAAGAATATAACCCATCCACCACCACCGGAGAGGTGCCTAGTGCTGAGTCTATTGTTGGAACATTCAGTTTGGCATAGGCATCCATACCATATTTCTCACGTAAAGACTCGCGCATGGCGCGTTCGTTTGCTTCGCTTACAGCAAGTCCCGCTTTCTTAAGCTCCCCGTCGGTAACATCTCCGAAGCGAATGCGAGTATATCCTTGGCTTTCGAATATATTCGCTACTTCAGATTTACCGGCTCCTGCCATGCCTACAATCGCCACAACCAACATTTTGCCTAATCTCCCTGTAAAATACCGCCGTAATTATAGCTTGAATAGCTTACAGATAACAATTTGTCATGGTAATACTCACTTAGTACGCTCATACAGTCAATTTCAGTCATTCTACCACCTTGACTATTTCTTGAATCAGGTAAAATAGCTCCCAAAACAATCTCTGATACCTTAATCCAATCAGCCCAAGAGACACTATAATGAGTATTCCCATAGGTATATCTCTTTGCCTATGTCCAACCTGTTCCAATGCTAATTTGCCATTCTGGCGCTACCTGTATCCAATGCTATGTTATAATGCCGTGGTATGCGCATTGATAATCTGTCCAGCCGATTAAAAGAACCCCTGCCCGCCGAAGCTTGCGAAATTATTCTTTTCGCATCACACCTGGCGCAAGAAAAACAGCAGCGTTTGTATCTAGCAGGGGGAGCGGTACGAGATATATTGATGGAACAGCCCTTTTCAGACATTGATTTGGCACTGGAAGGTGACGCCGTCTCGCTGGCTAAAACCCTTGCGCAAACCAGCGGTAGCAAAGTTGAGTTACACACAGCTTTTAACACCGCCAAACTCATTTATCCATCTTTCCAAATAGATATTGCCGGTACAAGAAGCGAAAGTTATCCTTATGCCGGAGCTTTACCGAACGTAAAGCCGGCAGACATTTTTGTGGATCTCAGCAGGCGCGATTTCAGCATCAACGCCATGGCCGTTTCACTTAATAAGGTTGATTACGGAGACTTAATTGACCAACATGATGGGCAAACCGATCTAAAAAGAAAACTGGTTCGAACGCTACATCCGCGGAGCTTTCAAGACGACCCAACACGTATGTGGCGCGCTGTACGCTATGAGCAACGCTTGAGCTTTCAAATCGAGCCTGATACCCTCTCATATATACAACGCGACTGGGCGGCATTAAGAAACATCAGCCATGAGCGTCAGTGGTATGAAATGGAATGTGCACTGAACGAATCATTACCGGAGAAAGTACTCTTCCGAGCAGAGGATTTAAATCTTCTGGATGCACTCCATCCCCCATTGGTAGTGAGTAAATCTCTGTCTACCTGGTACGCACAAGCACGTCAACAAAGCCTACCGAAAAAACCAAGCCTTGAGCTATATCTTGCTCTATTCCTATATCCATTTGGGAAAGCCGCATGTCAAGAGTTCGTCAAAAACCTAAAACTGAACCGTAGCCTGTCAAAGACAATACTAGACAATGCACGAATCAAAGGTTCAATTAGGCACCTAAGCAACCATTCGCAACTCAAGAGTAGTCTCTATCACACGCTTTCCAAGTATGATCCGACAGCAATCAAAGCCAACATCATTGCCACTAGTTCTAAAACCGCCCGTGATAACCTGCTGTTATTCTTTGATTGCTTGCGTTATGTCAAACCGATTCTGTCCGGTCAAGATTTGCTCACTATGGGATTCGAACCGGGCCCAACAATCGCCAAGACCATTAATCAATTGCTTGTTGCACGTCTTGATGGGAAAATCAGCACTCGCGAAGAGGAAATAACCCTGGCAAAGCAAGTAGGCCGGCTTTAAACATCTCACTACTCATCCTTAAGAGCAAGGCTGTGTTCCGCCAACCCAACTGATACCTAAACCATTTGCTTGTAACTCTCGCTGGGTTTTATTAGCCTGTTCTGCATCCTCCATCAAGGCAAATAAAGTCGGCCCAGCGCCTGCCAAATGCACGGGGCTTCCCGCCAGGCGCTGAAATTGACTCCGATACCATTCCAGAGACAGAAAAGACGAGAATGCCACTTTTTCAAAAACATTAAACATCTCTTTAGAGGATATCTCTGCCTCGTTGACCAGCCGCTGTTTTACAACATCGGTGTGTTCTCCATGTGATAGATGCGCAGACTCCAACAAGGAATACATTGTAGCCGTTTTGGCCGGGAGGGATGGCACGGGCGGGAATAGCAATACCAAATTCAACGGCTTAATTTCAGGCAAAACTTCCAAAACCTCTCCTCTGCCTTTTACCAGCATGGTCCCGCCACTAAGAAAAAAGGGAGTATCCGAACCAAGCGCCAGAGCCAACTTGATAAGCTCATCGTTTGGAATATTCAACCCCCACAATTGTACAAGGCCCTGTAAAACCGCTGTCGCATCGCTGGAATCACCTCCCAAGCCAGCAGAAAGGGGAAGGCGTTTCTCAATTCTGATCTTTGCTCCGGCTTGTACTCCGGTATGTGAAGCAAGCAACCTGACAGCTTTGCTGACTAAGCTTTGCCGTTCATCCCAGCCGGGTTGTGAACACTGTATTGATAGCTTTGAACTTTCCTCAAACATAAGCATATCGTGCCAACCGATGGTTTGCATGATACTGCGAATTTCGTAGTATCCATCCTCTCGTTTACCCAGTGCCTCAAGGGTTAAATTAATTTTGCCATAAGCAGCTAACTTGATCATATCTTACCTTGGCCTCTAAAGAGCTTCCACAACTTCGTCCACTCTATAATACTTAGCGTCTCCGCTCGTCGCCTTGACTCAACCCCAGCCTCAGCCAGTAGCAAGAGTATTTCCTCTTTTGCTTTATTTAGCCTATGTGACAATGAATTGGGCAACTGCTTGCGATTAGCGCTAAAACCGGCTCTTACCAAAGTAAAAAAACTTGCCATGTCAGGCATTGGAATAAGCGGCTGAGCATGCACATTAATTTTCAAAACTGCTGAATCTACTTTGGGAGGAGGGAAAAAACAAGCGGCAGGAACATGGCAAACCAACTGCGGTTCTCCGAATAATTGAACCGCGACGCTCAGTAAACTCATTTCCCCCGGGCGAGCGCATATTGCCCGTGCCACCTCTTTCTGCAGCATTAAAACCATCAGTTCCGGCTGCCGGTCACTCTCAAGAAAATGGCGTAGCACTGCTGAAGTGATATAGTACGGAAGGTTAGCCACCACCTTGTAGCGACTGCTCTCACTCTCCGGCAATAAAGACTTCGGTGAACATTTTAAGATATCAGCATGAATGATATTTAAGTTGTGATAGGCTGAATGTGTTTCTCTCAGAAGCGGTGCAAGCGTATTGTCCAGTTCGACAGCTATTACGTTACCGGCCTGTTTTGCCAATTCGGTCGTGAGTGCCCCTAATCCCGGTCCAACTTCAATTACGGTATCAGCCGATGACAATTCAGAAGCATCAATAATTTTTTGCAATATATTCTTTTGGATAAGAAAGTGCTGCCCCAGACTCTTTTTAGCATGTACGTCAACGGTTTTTAGCAAACGCTTTGCTTGGCAAAGGAGTGATTCAGAGGGCGCGGAAGTGCCCATAGCCTCTATTCTCCGCGTTCCAGACGGGACGCCAACCTTACCGGCAAACCTTTTCCCCAAATACGCTCTCTCACCGAAACAAGATCATAAGGTACTCTGTGCAGCCTAAAAACCCCTACGGCACTATCATAAATGGCATAACTGGCACGTGAATCACCGTCTCGCGGCTGTCCTACGCTACCGGGATTAAGAATCATAGGCACATCGCCTAATATTAAGCCAATGTTTTCACTAAGCAGCACCGAACTTATAGTCGAACCCTCTTTTTTATAAGCAATAGGCACATGAGTATGCCCAACAATGCAATATGGAGTTGTGAAATAAGGGAAATTCTCACGGGCAATGCTAATTGATAGCACGTATTCCCACAAAGGTTGGCGCGGACTGCCATGCACCAAAGTAAAATTGTCTTTCTCAGTCTTTATTTTCGCTTGGCTAAGAAACTGCGTATCCTCAGCAGTCAGTTGGCTCGCCGTCCAACTTAAGACCATCGCAGAGTCTGAATCGTAGCTGGAAAGCTTATTTTGTTCAAGCGCTGAAAAGTCATGATTCCCAGAAACACAAACACAATTAAACTTGCGCAAGATTTCTATGCAATCGTGCGGGTCAGGTCCAAAACCAACGATGTCCCCTAAGCACCACAGTTCATCCACTCCGCCACGATAATCAACATCCTCTAGCACAGCGGATAAAGCCGTAGCATTAGCATGTATATCAGCTAAAATAGCATATCGCATAGTTGCCATATAATATCACAACAGACCTGTTTATCCTAGCATTTTATTCGTTAAACTGTGCTTGGATGTACTTGTTAAGTATAGCACTAGGGCTTTTGACCCCTTGTCTCTAAGCATGGTACAATGCCTACCATGGAAATTACGTGGCTTGGGCACTCATGCTTTAGAATTCGCACTAAACAAGCGACCATTGTTACCGACCCGGTTGCACCCGGCAAAGGCTACTCCTTGGGCAACTTAAATGCCGAAATTGTTACCGTTAGCCATAATCATAGCGGACACTCCTATATTGAAGGGATTAGAGGTAACCCGAAAACTATTTCTAAGCCGGGAGAGTACGAAATTGCTGGAGCATTACTTATTGGGCTTACCAGTTTTCATGATAAGAATCACGGAACACAAAATGGCTTAAACACCGTTTTCCTCATGGAAACTGAAGAATTATCGATTTGTCACTTGGGAGACATTGGAACACCCCTCACTGGGAGCCAAATTGAAGAAATCGGTAAAATTGATGTCCTAATGATTCCTGTTGGCAATGGAAGTACAATTGGAGCATCCGAAGCCGCAACGATAGTACGCCAAATAGAACCAAAGATTGTTTTACCGATGCACTATAAAACATCTCTCTTTCAAGATGCACTGGAACCTGTCGAAATATTCCTTAAAGAAATGGGGGTTACCGAAGCGATTGCTAAGCCCAAACTGAATGTTAACAAAAGCAATTTGCCACTTACTACACAAGTCGTTCTACTTGAGTTGCAACCCGTAAAGTAGTTTATTTATCCTTGTCACAAGCCACTCGGCTAACCCTATCTCAAAACTCAGTGTCCCCAGTTGCCGTATAATGACAATGCCTTCTGTACACCTATGCCAAAGTTATCTTTTCATTAAATGGCAACCACCTGAAATCTATCATACAATGCTTTTTGTGACATCAATAGGCACATAATTATTATCTTTTCTGATGACATGGTCAGTCTGAGGTTGCCTAAACGATTATTCTGAACAATTAACCATTACATCGATTCGAGGAGGCATCACTTGCATAAGCGATTGCCAACCACTTACCTAGCAGGCAATTTTTTGTAATCATTTTGCGCATAGGAGCCAATCCAATCAGTATGCCCGATAGGCCATTCGCCTACCAATCCACAACCCCACAACTAAAATCCCACCCAGCGCAATGACTCCTCCCACAACCCACAATATTATTATAAGCCAAGGAGGAAATCCAGTTCCGACGGTGAAAGCGGCTGCTTCTGACCACAATCCTTCGTTGCCAGCCAAGTCTATGGCCATTACTCTCCAGTAATACGGTTCTTCAATGTCAGTATTGACAAGCTTTTCGGTAGCGTCCAATTTGTATTTATTGGTCGAAATTCCAGTTGTATCTAATAGCAGATAAGTAAAGTTGATATCTTTACTTATCTGAAGGCGATAAACCACTCCACTATCATCCGAAACAGCAGTCCAATTAAAAGTCACCTGCTGCTCTGTTTTTCCAAAGGCGACAGGAGAGGACAGGCTGGCAATACTAGGAGCTACAGAATCCATGAAGAAATCAATGTCAAGGGAATTAGTGCCATCATCAACACCAATAGAATGTTTTCCGGCAACTGCGGCAGGGATTTTGATCAAGGCAGTAAAGGACCCATTAGTATTAGATAAAACAGTACCTAGTATTGTAGCATCAAACTTCAATGTAATCGTACTTCCAGCCACAAAACTATAGCCAGTAATAGTCATTTCCATACCGACATAACCGTACTCCCCGTCTTGTGAAGTAGGCTTATCGGTAATCGCCTTAGGTACGGCAACAATTGCACACGAAGCATTATTGCTTCCATCCGAACATACAAATTCGAAAGCTTCTGCCGAAGCGTTCTCTGGTAGTTCTAACTGAAAAATAAAGCTACCATAGTTGTCGGTTTTCAATGCTGTACCAGTAAGTACTGAAAGACCATTGCAAGTAAGGGAAATGTTACTATTGCGCAATAGACCGGTACCGACAATTACCACTTGGTCTGTGGAACTAGCTTCAAATACGCTGTCGGTTCCGTTAGAAACACCTAATTTGGATATTACGGTGAAAGTCGTCGTTGTAGCATTATTATTAATATCTTCCGCTTTGATATACCAATCACCGCAATATACTCCAGCCACCCTAATGGAAGCACTGGCACTGCCATTCGAATCGGTAGCAATAGCAACAGGATTTGTTACCAACACAAACTCATCCGCCCCATTTATTGAAATCAGTAATACTTCCTTTATCGCGCTATTCGGAGCAAAACCACTGAAACCAATAATGATGCTATCATCAAATCTCCCAGTATTTGGGGAGGCAGTAATTCTGGGGACGACAGACAAATAGTCCTCAGCATAGTTGTTATCATCTGCTACCCTTACCATGTGCCCCCCCACGTAACTGTTTGGCACAACAAAGTCTATACTGAAAGCACCAATTGACGAAACTGTAGTTGTGGTTTCTGCCACACCATCCCAAAAGAACGTGATAGTAGCATTGGGAGCAAAACCATTCCCAGTAATCGGCACTTTTGAACCAACAGTAGAAGAAAACATGCCTACAATAATCTGGGGAACAATAGCAAGATTATCTGAAGCATTGTACAGCCCATCACTGGCAGTAACCTCATGCACGCCACCTCCCCATGAGGGAGGAACAGTAACGCTTAGTAAAGAAAAACCGCCGCTGGCATCAGTTACAAAAGGGTTAATATCAGCCAATACTCCATCAACTTCAATAGTAATCTCCTCGTTGGGCTGAAACCCCGTTCCAACAATCGCAATGCTCTCCCCAATTTTGGCACTTGATGGTGTAAGAGCGATCTTAGCGCCAATGTCTAAGTTCGTTGAAGCAATCCCTCCAGAACCATCCGATGCTTGTACAATATGACTGCCTCGAGTCATGGGCGAGACGGAAAATTTTGCATTAAAGTCCCCGTTGGCATCAACGTAAATGGTTGATGGCGTGGTAGGCCCAGTTAATGCGAACCCATCAATATTGATGTTGATAGATGCTGTTTTAGTGAAACCAGTCCCCGTTATTGCGATAATGTCACCAACACCTCCAGAGATAGGATCAATATTAATCCGGGGGTTCACCACAAAATTTCTGGTCGCCGCATTCATGTCTTTCAACGAAATTGTATGATTTCCCTTCTCAGCGTGCGGTACTAAGAAAGTAGTCCCATTTGGTATCGCACCCGTTGACGAAACGATAAAGGATTTTAGGAACAGACCGTCCCACAAAAGTGTTACTTCCTGATTTGCGGAAAACCCATCACCTGTTATCGTTATTGGGTCTCCCACAAAACCCGAATTGCTACTTAGAGCGTAATTTCTCGGAACAACAAAAAAAGACGTTTTGTCAGAAGTTGAATAAATGTCAGTAGCAATTACCTCACACTGCATAACAGTCGTTATATTCGCAGGAATCTCTAACTCTACCTCAAAAACGTTCCCCGTCATAGAAATATTTACGTTGCCATAGGTCCATTGAATCGTGACAGGGGACTGAAACCCTGTCCCGCTAATCGTAACTTTATCGCCTGGTGCCACAACCAAAGGATTCGCAGTAAGAGTAGTGGCCGCTTGGACTTGACTAGCAATAAACAAAGTTGATGCTAGCACTCCCACTACGATAGCCACAGTAACATGTCTCAGGATTTTCCTAAACGTCACGTCAACCTCCACTTACAAAGTTACAAAATAAACCACAACACCACAAGGCAAAAGATTCAGCTTATTTCATTCACATTAAAGAATATCCTTTTACGCTTGCTTTTGTCAATAATGCTCGTGTGTTCAGAAGCAATTTCAAGAATGAGTCGTCAACACTTTCATAGCCATTTCACGCTTCAAAGTCTAGTATTTCAAACAGTTTTGGGCAATACGTTCAGCCCGACGAAAAACCCCTGACCTCTGTTCATGCACCATAGGTCTTCCGCAAAGTATAACTCTCTGTGGGCACCACATCCAACTACTTAAAATAATTTAAGCTGAGATAGTATAAATGTAGAGTAGTCGAGGGCTATTTGTTTCATGAGATTAAAGAGAGGGATAGAAATATTGAAGAAACACCTTTAGTGCCTTTTACTTTTCGATATATATGCCAACGTATACATCGAATTCATCCAAACAGACAAAAAGGATGGCTCCTCAATTGAGGAGCCATCCTTTTTCCCTCTAGAAAAATAGCCTATAAACTATGCAACTCTGCGTGTGCGTACAATAAGAATAATAACAGCCACACAAAGAACTGCACCAATGCCAATCACAATCCAAACATAGGGTGGAGTAGCAGTATCAGGAGGAACAATCGTAAATGTAGGATTTTGAACACCTTCGTTTACAGTAACCGTCGGTCCAGCAGGAATTGTAAGACTAATCACAGGTACTGGAATTGCTGGAGCAGGAGCCGTCACAGTCGTCGTATTGTTCACAGTAGTGGGAGGCGTTGCAACTGTAGTGAAAGTAAACGTTGACCACTCAGAGTAGACCCCCGTACTTTCACCTTTAGCATCAGCACCAATCGAACGAACACGCCATACATAGTTGGTATTGTAAAGAAGAGCTGTCCTGGAGGTTCCCCACACCAAGTTATGAATAGTCACATCATCAATCTGGTAGCTTAACACTCTGCTTGGGATATTGGAGTTATAAGCAACACTGTCTCCAACTTCTGCAGTAAATAGCTCAAATTGGTAACCATAGACTTTGGATTCATCATTAGGTAACCATTCAAACGACGGACGAATCGGTATATTAGTGGCCCCGGGAGCGGGCACCAAACCGATAATCTTTACTACACGATCCGGAGGAGTGACAATTGTAGCACCGGCTTCCGTAAACATAAAACTCGGAACGGGAGATTGTGCCCACACATAGACATAGTACGTGGTACTAAGGTCTAACCCACTTATTCTATATGCCTTTTGACCATCAATATCAGCAATAGAGGTAACGGTAACACCAGTTGGTGTCAAGGTGGTATTAAAGTAATTCTTTAAGTTACTGTTGTCAGTTAACCCAACCTTAACTTGATAGGGGTTGGTACCGCTAGCATAAGCAAGTTTATCAAAAGTAAGAATGGATTCGTACTTACCAGTCGCGGAATTCTTCGTAGGTTCACTTGTACTTACGCCGGTCCCTGTAACAGCTAGATAGTCAGTATAAGTGTAAATTGTCGCTCCCCTTGAGGCGAACAAAATTACGTTTCCGGATTGCTTTGATGTCGCAATGATTCTGGTGTGATAATCAACAGATGAACCACTAAAAGGATCAGTGCCACCATTAATTCGTGTACAGTCATTTTGTGTACCCAGAATACGAGCCGTCCTTGAACCCACACCGTAAACAACACCAGAACCTTCGGTGGTATTACCAACGGCTGCGGCAGACACCAAGCTAGTTGTTGAACCTGTACTGCTAATCTTAGTCCAAGTTCTTGTACCGTTGTTCAAAGCACATCTGTATATAGCATCATCGGAAGAAGAATTTAGATCACGCAATCCGATAAAAGCATTATTGGTAGATGCGTAGTTATCAGCAAGTGTAAGAGTTCCGTAACTACCCGATTTAGTTATAGCAGCATGCGCAGCCGATGCGAAAGACCAGCCACTAGCACCTTGCCCACTATTTGTAGTTCTGAAAAGTCTGAAACCATTAGCATCCTGCCCCAAGGCAACTACATGCCCATTTGAACCAAGAGCTAAGTCGACAATAATATAATCAACAGCGTAGTCCCACCATAAACCAGGGCTATCATTAGCCTGAGTTGAAAGCATTCCATCGCTACCTATCACCCATTTCTCAGCACTTAATGGCTGGAATGACCAAATCTGTAAAGTATTGTCTTCAACGACCTCAAATGAGGCAAATTTATCAATGGAACGTTCAAGGACACCTGTCCCGATTCCCATCCATTCATAACGGAACACTGTTGAGTCATCCAAGTAATCAGGAGACAACGCAATTCTATCGTAAGCGAAAAGCGTAGGATCTAACGAAGCAGCATCGACGTCAACAACATCAACACGCTCCCAAGTATTCCCATTCGACGCCAAACTGCGCCAATAACTGAAGTGATTAAACGTCGGAGCAGAGGTTTCTTGATATTGAGAAATCAAGAATATATCCAACTTGCCGGAATCGACATCAATCATCGCAAAATCAACAATAAAATCAATCCTGTCATTTATGAGACAACATTGTGACCATGTCACACCATAATCTGTACTCTTGGCAAAACCACCCCAACCATTCACACCACCGTTTAGAGCGTAAGCAACCCCATTGGTCAAAAAGGCCTTGTCAAGTAAAACCCATACGGGAGTATCAGGATCGTTCCACGACATCACGCACTCATCAAATTTGGCCGCTGTCGGATGAACGGTACCAGTGCCCACATAGGCAAAAGGATTACGACAAATATTAACCATATTGCTCGGATCACCACTTAACTTGCTTTTGCTAACTCCAGCAATAAGCGTGCCATTGGTCGTAGTACCAACCATTGAGAGATTACTCCATGATTGTACGTTAACTACAGGATCGTCAATTCTCTCATTCTTGGAAAAATCTGTACCGTTAGTCTTGAAATTGTGAATCTTGAAGATACCACCACGAAGTCCATTTGGATCATCCAAGCTGTAAATGAAATTGACGGCAGTTTTAGCATTGTAATCGCTCGGGAAAGCAATCGCAGCCCCAGCGACACGACGCGAGGGACCTAGAGGCGAAATAGTGATGTCAGGGGAATTGTCGCCCCAAGTAGAGCCTGTCTTTGAACTAATACGGATCTCACCATTATATCTCTGCCCAATTGCCACCAAAGCTGAATCAGTATAAGCTGTTGGAGCAAACTTTACAGCTAGAATATCATAAGTATGAGCATCATTAAAAGTTTTATTTACAGGCAAGAGAGAGTCACCCGAACCCACGTTCTGATCCCACATATACAGACCATCCGGCATGGTAGTTCCAGTACCACCTAAGCGCATGGTCGTCATTGAATTCACACCGATAGCTGCCACATAACGCTCTTGCGTAGCAACTCCTTTCATGAGGACAACATCAAAACAAGTGAAATCATAATCTTCACTCGGGGAAACGTGACGGACGAAATCTCGACCTTCGTTTTGCGACCAATACATACCTTTGTTGGTTAGATAGAAAATATCACCCTCACAACCAAGCGCCTTCGGACAAACAATATCAATGATATACTCACCGGAACCAGAAATAAAAATGGGAGTATTTACTTTTATCAGTTCCCATGTAACGCCTTGGTCATTAGATTTTATCAATGCCGGCCCCTCCGGCGGATAATTGGCATTAACCTGAGGACCGAACTCTGCGTAGGCATAAATCCACTCACCATTGCAATCTTGATCAAAAGGACCGGCTTTAATCATGCTGGGAGCAAGAACAAAATTGCTAGGGCTGGGCAGATTACCGCTACCCCAATTTGACCATGACTGCTCACCAGCGGAAACAGGAATAGCAAACGGTAGGATACTAGCAACCATCAAGGTTGTCAGAACCACACCTAAAATTTTAGCAAACTTGCTTTTCATCGACTTTTAAAAACTCCTTGTAAATTTATAAATAATTAATAATTTCCTTTTTATCGTTACGTCTCAGAAGTACTTCTCCAAAGACACATTTCATCAATCGTTCCAAATCGCACCCAACAGGCGCACCCCCACGGTGGGTATATGCAAACATACCACCTCCTTTTACAGACTTCAACTATCTATATTAGCATGTATTGACGAGATGTCAATACCCAAAACAGTAAATTTTACTCATCATTTAAAATATTTTTTCATTCAAGAATGCTCCCGCGATTCCTTGATTATCAATCTGGCTGTAAATACCAAAATATACATAATTAGGTGCTGGCCGCTTCTTTACAGCCGCTCTTTCCCCAAACTGGCCAGAAAATCAGCGTTAACACGAGTTTTGCGTAAATGGTCCAACACTCTTTCAGTTATATCGGATGCCCCCCCCACCGGGTTGTCGGAAGCCATCATAGCCACCAT
>JGI24702J35022_10000038_pt1 | contig 54402 bp, 56 predicted proteins | sample TergutTh196P4_FD_35022 | JGI IMG/M metagenome (IMG submission 35022) | reverse complement strand
ATTTGAAATATTTTTTCGTAAGCACTTTTTGGAGAAATATTTCGCATATTTGTATATTTGATAATGTATTGTGAGTTAATGAGTAAGCTTTAGATATTACGGTATCAGCAATAACACTAGATGGATGACAAAAATTCTACACTATGTGAAAGGCGAGCTACACAAATGGTTCAACAGAAGAAGCCAAAAGCGAAAACTCAATTGGGACAAATTTAACAATATCCTTAAGTACAATCCTATAGTCCAACCTAAAATCTATTTCTCTTTGTGGCAAAGCCAATGATTATTATGAAGAGCCTATTACCTTAATAGGGCATGATGGGTTCTGTGAGGGGGGGCAGTTGGTCATAGACGACTGCTTTAGCTTTATGAATGCTCGAAACCAATGAAAGCCCTCTACTCGACAAAGTTGAAGATATTTTTTATATTTTCTTGTGAAACAAAATGATATGGATATTTTGATATTTATGTACTAAACGATTTACTCTCTATAAAAAGGACAAATGTTTTGGTAATTATAGGTACGGTATATCTATACGAATAATTAATAATATTTCAAACTTTCCGGTCAAATTTGTTCATTTTTACTTATTTTATTGAACTGATGTTATGACAATTAAAGATCGCTAAATAGTTTGAGAAAATACGAATTAAAGTTTGAGATTATTCTCAAATAAGTTTACATGGTAGAATTTGTATTGACAAATAAACATGGTTTAAATAATTTGTTTCTTTATGAGAAAAAATAATTTAAGGATTTGGCATGAGTGATTTAAAGGCTCTAAACTCATCTTTCTATTCAGAAATAAGATCGATTATAATTGATGCTCGAAAGCAAGCTGTTCGAAGCGTAGATTATGAAAGAGTTAAAATGTATTGGCATTTAGGTGAAAGAGTCTTTGTGGAAGAACAGAAAGAGCAAGATAGAGCGACTTACGGTGAGTATTTAATAAAGAATCTTGCTGAGCAACTTGAAAAGGAGTTTGGAAGCGGGTTTTCTTATCGGCATTTAGCTTGGGCAAGGCGATTTTACAGACTTTATCCAATTGTGAACGCACTGCGTTCACAATTGAATTGGTTTCAATATCGTTTACTTATCGCTATTGAAGACTATAATAAAAGAAAATATTACGAGCTTGAAGCTATTAATAATGCTTGGACTGGGAGAGAACTTGAACGCCAAATTAATTCTTTATTGTATGAGCGTTTGTTATTGAGTAATGACAAAGAAGCTGTGCTTGCAGTTGCCCGAAAAGAACGTATCCCAGAAAAACCTTTTGAAATAATAAAAGATCCGACATGTTTAGAATTTCTTGGTCTGAAACCACAAGCAGAATATTATGAAAAAGACATTGAAACTGCACTAATAACTCATCTACAAGAATTTTTGCTTGAACTTGGAAATGGTTTCAGCTTTGTGGCTCGTCAGAAAAGAATTCTGATAGAAGATGATGAGTTTTTTGCAGACTTAGTATTCTACAATCGGTTACTTCGTTGTTTTGTGATTCTTGAAATAAAGACACATAAGCTAACTCACGAATCATTGGGGCAACTTCAAATGTATGTAAATTATTACGATAGATATGAAAAATTACCAGAGGAAAGTCCAACTGTAGGCATATTATTATGCACAGAGAAAAATGAACTTATGGTGAAAATATCTCTTCCTGAAGATAATAAAAACATATTAACGAGTAAATATCAGCTTTATTTACCATCTGAAAGTGAGTTAACTGAAGGTATAAAGAAAATATTGGGAGATTTTGATAATAATGATGTGGGTGAAGAATGAAAAAAGAATAACTTAATATGGCACTTTATCGATTGGAAACACAAAAGATAATGTTGAATAAATTGAGATACAGAAAAATAATCAACTATTCGGAATTAACTAATATTTTGATAACAGCTCAAAATAGTAATATTGTATGAAGATAGAAAGTAAAATGCAGAAAAAGATATTAGACTTTTTTATCAAATCTGATGACTTTAATGGAATCCCTTTAAGAGATATTTCAAAAAAGTTAAATATAGATTTAATATCCACCATTGATACATTACAAAAACTCGTCCAAGAGGATAAAATAACTTTGCAATTTGGAGATAATCCGCATATTATAAGATTAACTCATTATCCAATTGAGGATCAACTACATATTTTAGAAAATGTTAAAAATACAGAACCTGAATGTGTAAAAAAATCCTTTTACCTGATAGCAATGAATTATGTTTTTATGTTGAAGAAAACCCAGTTTGTGTTTATCCATCTACAAGTGAACTAAAAAAAAGACCAGATTTGAAAGAATTTGACGCTAAATATTTTTCAAAACAATTAGCATTAGGTGAACCTCAATTAGCTATGAGATTTTTTGATATTGAAATACTCGATAGTTATTTTAATAATCCAAGATTTGATTTTAAGATAAATGATTATTCTGGAAGCATTTCGTGTAAATATGATGAATATTACAATACTTTGGTGAGAAAGGAAGATGATCTCTACATAAAGTCATTTGGAATAGGATACGATGAATATGGTAAACGAGTAGCTGTAGTATGTTTACGGTATTTAAATAATTTATCAGAGGAACAGCAGTCATATTGGAAAAATAGAGAAGTAATAGGAAAATGTAAAGTTTTAGAGGCATACTATATAAACTTAGTTGAAGGAAGATGGTATTTCCCTAACTCACTTTTTTCATTGTTTTTAGGTGAACAAAAATGTCTAAATGATTTGTCAGAAGAAATATTCAAAATAAAACTATTTAGAGAAACATTTGAAAACGAAAAAAGACCTAAAGAGTTTACATTTTTCTTTATCCCTACAACCAAAACTACAACGACTTTATTCACCTATTAGATCAAGATGATTTCAGAAAATATTAATTCTTCTTTTTTTAAAGATAAAATAACTGATACTAAAAATAAAGGGACTTTAAGCTTATTAGAAGAATGGCTGTCAAAATCCTACAAAGCTACAAACAAAGATTTGATTTCTGATATTATTAAACCGTTAAAATGTGTCAGAAAAGAACGGCAAATTCCAGGACATAAAATTGTGGAAAACAAATATGACCCTGATTTAATTAATAAACAAAAAAGCATCATATTAGATTCTTATAAATCAATAAAATTACTCAGACTAATTTTCCTATCACATCCTAAGGCAAGAGATTTTCATATACCCGAAGAGTTAGAAAATGGAATAGTTATAGATGTCTGAGAGATTTTGATAAATCTTTTTGCATTTATTAGTAACTATAATATATTTGTTTCTTTAGAATCTAACAGATAATTATATTTAGTTTCACATAACTGTGGTTCATGTAAAAAGCATGAGATTTCTGAAATTAATCGAAACAATTTTTTATCAAAATCATCGCAATTATCTATTACTCTAAAATATCGATGTCCTGCCCATATCAATTTTAAAGTTCTATCCAGTTCTATAGCTTGTTCTACTGTCTCTGATCGAGCTTTGTTGCTATCATTGTTATAAAATTAAGCTGCTCCATCTGCAGCACTTACTAAATGAAAAATAGCATCGTAAGAATTTAATAGTTCATTTTCATTTTTATTCAGATTTTTCATTACACACAAGAATTCATCAAGTGTCATATAGGCTTTGTTATCTAAAGCACCACGGTCATATACTTGTGTTCGGCTTTTAATCTTTGTTAAATATACTATTCCTCGTTAAAAATGATTATTTATATTAACTGGATTGCCACGCACAGCTCGCAAAGACGAGTTGTATTTTAAACGAGGAATAGTATAAACGAGAAAAAAAACAAATTCCAATAAAAAATATTTTTTATCTTGGATTTCATAACTTTATAGAATTATTAAATTACCCTGTTCTAACCACGATTTTGATTTTCTTTAACTTTGGGCTTGACAAAAAACAATCGTTTATAATAATGGTTATAAGAAATGGAAGGAGAAGAGTATGATCACTCTTGATTGGAAAGAGAGGTTAATTCAAGATTGTCATGATTTTTTTGAGCGAAAAATACCTCAAGATGATTACGATTTTGATATTATCTACAATGCCTACCCTCAACGTAAAGACAACAAAATTCCGATCGACGTAATAACCTTAGTCGCAACCACCCTCGCAAGCAAGATGATAAAAAGACATCGAGATTTTGTACCTTTTTGTGATTATATCTGGAAAAATAAAGGGTTAAATGGTAAAATCGTCTTTGTTTGTATTATTAATAAATTTTTGAAAAAAGATTTCTCTTTTTATTTTGAATATGTGCAGAAATACCTTTTTCAATTGAGTGATCCGAACGAAATTAATCTATTACTCGATAAGATATTTCTCCCGATTTTTAAAAAACAACCTCTTGAAAACATTGACACGATGGTTTTTTGGTTGCAAAAGAATAACGAAAAAATTAATCCCTCAGTGTCCAAAATTATCATTAGAATTGGGAAAACAGATAAAAATTTTTTCGTTAAGTTCACCGAGAAACTAGAAAAAAAATGGAGTGAGGCGAATCCAGATTTTGCCAAAATTTGTGGTTATTTTTTAAAACAACTCTCGAAAGTAGACTATAACCGTTATCTTGATTTTTATAAAAACTATCAAAGTTCTAGGGACCCAATTATAGTTGAAATACTGACCTTAGCCTTGGTGCAATACGACGATTTTATTTATCAAGCATATGAAAATTGGGGAAAAAGTGGAAACGCCAGATTAAAGAAAACGGCAATAGCTGGTTTGAAATTCTTAAAAAAAAGGAAACCCTAACCTATTATGTCTAATTATAATTACATTACCCCAGGGGGTATGCAAGAACTCAGACGAAAGCAAATAGCTTTACAAATAGAAAGACCTAAGGTTCTGGAACAAGTTCAAACAGCAAGAGAGATGGGTGACCTTAGCGAAAATGCAGAATATCATGCAGCAAAAGAAAGACAAAGGAATATTGATCGTGAACTTGCTAACATTAGTAATCGGATTTCCGCTTTGAAAATTGTTGATCCCAAGGAAATACCCAAAGATTCCATTCGCTTTGGTGCCCGCGTCAAATTACAATTGGTATCAATTTCTCCTTCCAAGAATGAAAAGCAATTACAAAAAAATAAAGTTGAGACATATGATTTAGTTGGCGTGGACGAAGTTTGGGATACAGACAATAATATCCTTCGTGTTTCCATTGCTTCACCTATTGGAGAGGCAATGTTGGGAAAAAAAATTGACGAAGAGTTTGAGTTTAATGCTCCCAACGGGAACACTTACAACTATAAAGTTTTAAAAATTAGTTAAAAAAATATATAGCTAAGACGGTAACCAACCGTTAAACAGAAATAATTCAGAGGAGTAAATAATGAAAAAGTCTGAAGATATCAGAAAAAAATTGTCTTATACAAGGAAAAATTTCTGGCAAGACACAACAAAAAATGAACAAAAAAGTGCTCACAAGTTTGCGGAAGGCTACAAAAAATTTATCACATCGTGTAAAACCGAAAGAGAAACAATAGAATATACTGTTGAAGAGCTAAAATTAAAAGGGTTTGTTAATGTTGACGAGGGAATTACCAAGACCACGAAAGCCATATATCGTATTTTTAAAAATAAAGCGCTAGCTATTGCTGTTATTGGGAAATCTCCCATTAGTAAAGGAGTAAATATTATTGGTTCACACATTGACGGAGTGAGAGTTGATCTAAAACAAAATCCTCTCTACGAAGATAACCTGACAAAGCTTGGAATGCTCAGAACTCATTATTACGGAGGCATTAAAAAATATCATTGGATGTCTACCCCGTTAGCCCTACACGGAATCATCATTAAAAATGACGGCGAAAAAATATATATCAACATTGGTGAAAACGAGTTGGACCCTGTTTTCGTGATGCCAGACCTGCTCCCGCACTTAGCCTATAAAGAACAAAACACTAAACTCTTACCTGATGCCATTAATGCTTCCCAAATGAATATTATTTTTAACACGATTCCTTTTTTTGAGGAAAAAGAAGAAATAAAAGAAGCCGTAAAATTATATGCCTTGATCATGCTTAACGAAAGATATGGCATTACTGAAGAGGATATGCTTAGCGCTGAATTACAACTTGTACCAGCCGGAAAAGCCCGAGACGCTGGTTTTGATAAAAGCATGATTGCAGCATATGCCCAAGATGATCGCGTTTGTGCATACACTTCTCTACAGGCGATTTTTGACATTAAGGATATTGACTCCGCTAAAACAAGTGTTGTTTTCTTATTTGATAAAGAAGAAGTCGGAAGTGATAGTATAGGAGGAGCATCATCAATCTTTTTCGAAGACTTTATTGCAGATCTCTTAAAGTATCGGAATGAAGATTTTTCTAGTTTCAATCTTCGTAAAACTTTGATCAATTCTAATGTTCTTTCTGCCGATGTTAATGCCGCTGTAGATCCAAGCTTCCCCGCAGTTCACGAAGCTCAGAATGCGGTTCATTTTGGTTTTGGAGTGGGAATTTCCAAATTTGGGGGATCAAGAGGAAAATCTGGGTCAAATGATGCAACGAGCGAATTTATGGCGAAAATCCTGAAAATTTTTAATGATGAAAAGGTTAATTGGCAAGTAGGTTCCCTCGGTAAAGTTGATGAGGGGGGCGGCGGAACAATTGCCAAATTTTTAGCCCAATATGGTTGCGATGTCATTGATTGTGGACCAGGTTTATTAGGAATGCATTCCCTCTATGAATTGTCTAGTAAAGCAGATGTTTATTCTACATATAAAGCCTATAAAGCTTTTTTATCGAAAGCCTAATCATCTAGTTGCACTAGAAAGTATAGAAACTACCGGTGGTAAACCTATTAGTAAACAATGAGGTTGATATTTTTTGCCAAGATTATCTCTTTTAACGCCTAAAATACTCATGTATAAAGGGGTATAGGTATTCTTGTGGTTAAAACTCGAGGATAAATATTTTTTTCCTAGAAGTATTGTGTATTGGAAAATGTTACTAGCCCTCTATCTCGGCGAACATACGCGAAATCCATGGTTAGCGGTACTGATAGATGCCTACTCTTTACCAAGATGATTGGTAATTCGAAATAAATAAGGTAGGAAATGATGAGTTATATATCGATGGTATTATTGATAATTGTGCACGAAAATATATTTTTTTAATCTTGAAGGAGTATCGATTTGACTCAACTCCACCCCAAATTTATAGGGCTCTTGCTATTTTTCCTGAGCGCAACTCTTTATTCCTACTCTCAATCACCATTGATCTTGGCTCAAGAAATGATTATCGCTACGGTAGAAGAACTTGCGCTTGAATCAGATAACTTTTTTTTGCTCGATCTCAATGAGCAAGATTATGAAACTATCAACCTTTTCCAACTATATGAAGAACTGCACACGAAAATAAATCTCGCAGAAATGGAACAATTTGCTGACTACATTGTTAAAATAAATATTGAACAATCTACTCAAACTTCCCAACCGGGCGGTTTCTTCTCCCCAAGTGAGCAGTTTCTTGTTTCGTCAATCTTAATTCAAATTGTACGAAAGATTGATACTAAGATTATGGCTATCCGTAAAGCAGAATATACGGAAAAAATAAACCCTCCAAAGAACCAAAACGACCGTTGGTACCACTCCTTAATTATCACTTTGATCACGGGTAGCTTAGTCTATTTACTTTTTTATGGCAATAGTTAGCCTTGAGGAGAATGTGAAAAAATGAACCACTGGAAAAGAGAAATTATTTATTTTACTCTCATGCAATTCCATCAAAAGTATTTAAAGCAATATGCTGTGAAATTACCTAGGTTATTTGACAATAATGGTAATTACACTAAAGATGCTTTAGTTTTATGCTATCTTGCACAAGGGTATCTCAATACTAAGACTGTATCAAAGGAAGAATTAACTAAATTTATTAGGTATTTTTATCCAGATACAAATGATGTTCAGCAAGCACGGCATTTAGGAGCCCAAAGTGGGTGGTGGATAGTTGCTGGTGGTAGGGATAATATTGTTTTGAACATCAAGAGAGGTGAATACCAGCGATATACACTTGAACAGCCATACCCTAATTTCACTAAAAGACATCGAATTGAAGACACAGATGATTTTGAACAAAGAAAAGCAAATTATAATTATCGATGTGCTACCGGTGGTTCACAGGAGGGTAAACCTCATTATCATTGGACTGGAACGAAAACAATTTTACAAAAATCACACAAGGATCCTCATAAACTTTTCATTAGTGAGAATATTCTACCCCAGTGTCAGAAATGTAATAGAGCAGACATAAATCGTTGGGTTGATGACGATAAAGGTAGAGTCATCAAGCTCGCTGATACAAGTTTTGTGCGTAGTGTTGATGAAGAAGTCAAAGAAAAAATATATCTAATCCTCTACAATGAAACCAAAGGGAGAAATCCTAATGGATGATCTCTTAAACCGAGTTCACACATCTGATATTATGTCTTTTTTACCACTCATTGAGGATAACTCTATTGATGTAATTATCACAGATCCTCCCTATTTCCTCGATCGTATGGATGATTGCTGGGATGATGACAAAGTTGCTAGTAAAAAATACCTGCAAACTGTTCAATCATTACCAGCTGGGATGAAGTTTGATAAAACAAAAGGTAAGGAGTTTTATAATTGGTATTTAAAAGTGTCTGAGGGATTATTTCGTGTATTAAAACCCTGTGGTTTTTTCTTTTCTTTTTCCTCTCCACGCTTGTATCATCGAATGGCTTGTGCCGTTGATGATGCCGGTTTTGAAATTCGAGACATGTTTATGTGGTTATATACTCAAAATCAACCCAAAGCGATGAGTGTCAATCATTACATCGACAAGCTAAAGATTAACCAAGCAGAAAAAAACAAGATAAAGTACAATTTTCATGGTTGGAAAACACCACAAATTAAATCTTGTTTTGAGCCCATCGTAATGGCCCAGAAGCCTTCAAATGACACCTATCTGCAGAACATGCTTAAATATGAAGTTGGGCTAATGAATATCAATGTAAAGCAGGGAGATAATATGCATCCTTCTAATGTAGTGACGATGGAAGAAATTTGCGCAACAATTGATAAAGCATTTTTGGTTGGAAAGCCACATAAAAAAGAAAAAGGTGCATACAACCACCATAAAACCGTAAAACCCCTCGCTATTTGTGAGTATCTTATAAGTTTAACCGCTTTTTCGGAAAAAGCGATCATTTTCGACCCCTTTGTGGGTAGTGGAACCACTCTTGTTGCGGCTAAAAAATTAGATAAAAGCTTTATCGGAGTGGAGATTAATAAAAAATATATAACCATAGCTAATCAAAGAATAAAGGAAACAGAATGTATAAATTAATTTCATCATCATCAAAGTTCGTATTAATCATTGTTTTAATTATTATCTACAGCTTGCTCATTTCATGTAGTAGCAATAAAAAAATTGCTGCTTTGCCATCGCTAGTGAAATGGGAAAGAGCGGAAAATTTCTATCAACGTGGCAAATATAATAAAGCAATTATATATTATCAGCAATTAATTTTCGAGAGAAACTCGATTTTTACTGCTGAAGCTCAGTTCAAGCTAGGGGAATGTTATCTGAATACCAAAAAATATGTTGATGCGATCTTTGAATACCAAGAACTACTAAGGTTGTTCCCTGATAGTGCTTTTGCTGCCGATGCCCAGTTTAAAATTGGTTTGGCATATGAAAAACTATCACTCCGACCTGATTTAACCCAAGATGAAACCACAAAAGCCATTGAACACTATACCCGTTTTACAGAAAGATTTCCCACTGATGAAAGGCGCTCACAGGCTTATCAATCGATAAACTCTATGAATAAAAAACTTATCGAAAAGAACTACCAAAATGGATATATTTACTATAAAATGAAGGATTTTCCTGCATCTCAGCTTTATTTAAACGAAATAATCGCTTTGGGAAATCGCGACGAGCTAGAAAAAAAGTCTTTGTATTACACCACCTTAATTCACATTGAAAGGCAAGAAGCAGATGAGGCAAAAGTAGCTATGATGAGACTTGAAGATCGTTTCCCTAACACCAAAGAAATTAAAAAATTGCATCAAAGATATAAACGGATGAACTCAAAATTTTGGCGCCTGGTATATTCTTATTAGCTAATTATGGAGAATGCCCGATGAACTTGATAATCTATATAATCCTACTTATCATATTTATTTTTCAATTAGTAATTCTTTTGTTTCTACTTCGTCACAAAGGAAATTCACCAGCCCCAGAAATCATGAGCTTACTAGAAAAATTAGCAAATAAGCTTAGCCAACATGAAGGGGTTATCCGGGAAGAATTTGCGAAAAATCGCACGGAAGCAAGTAACCAAGCCAAAGAAGACCGACATGAAATTATTCATATTATTTCGCAATTTACTACTCTCGTGGACAATAAAATTATTTCTTTCTCTGAAAATTCACTAAATTCAGCTCAATCAACAAGAGAAGAATTATTAGTGAATATGAAAAATTTTTCGGAGAGTTTAGAAGAAAAATTAAAAGTGAACCGTGAAGAATTAAGTTCTTCTTTAAGATCATTTGAAAATCAATTTAGTCTTGGTATCGAATCACTTTCCAAGTCCATCAATGAAAATCTAGAAAAAAACCGGAGTACTGTGGAGAATAAGCTCAAAGAGATACAAATAAGTAATGAGCTGAAATTGGATGCTATGCGTCAGACAGTTGATGAAAAACTCCAAAACACCTTGGATAATCGCCTCGACCAATCCTTTAAACCAGTTAAAGAGATGCTTGACCAAGTCATCAAGGGAGTAGGAGAAATGCGAAATATGGCTTCAGATGTGGGAGACCTGAAAAAAGTGATGTCCAATGTTAAGGCGAAAGGGGTGTTGGGGGAATATCAATTAGAGAGTATTCTCGAACAAATTCTTGCTCCGAACCAATATGAAAAAAATGTTGTAACGAAAGAAAATAGCACTGAACGGGTAGAATTTGCTATTAAAATTCCTCGCAAGGAAGACTCCGCCCAAACCATTTGGATGCCTATTGATGCCAAGCTACCCACGGCTGATTATGAATTATTGTTGGAAGCATACAATCAAGGGGGCAAAGAAAAAATCGAAGAAGCGCGTAAATCATTTTCCAAAACCATCAAGAATAATGCCAAGAAAATTTCAGAGAAATACCTTAACCCGCCCGTCACGACTGATATTGGGATTATGTTTTTACCTTTTGAAGGAGCATACGCAGAAGTTATGCGGTCCCCTGAACTTTTTGAAACAATCCTAAGAGAATACAAGATTATTATCACGGGACCTTCCACGATTTCTGCCATCCTAAATGCTTTTAGAATGGGATTTAGTAGTATTGAAGTCGAGAAAAAAACCGGAACTATAATGAATCTCTTAAAGAATACCAAAAAAGCATTTAATCAATTTGAAGGTTCTTTAGAAACTGTAAAGAAAAATATTGAAAAGGCCGGAAAAACTCTGGATGAACAAGTGCTTAAAAGTACAAAAAATATGAAAAAAGTCTTAGAAGATATTGATACAGGACAGGAAAATGATGTTGATCTCCAACTTTCCGCTTTCCTTTCGATTGAACCAAATAAAGTAGATGATTAAGATGCGTCAAAAAAAAATCTTCTTCCTTACTTTTAGTTGTATTTTACTTTTTATTTGCTGTGCTCCGGTAATTCGGCAAGCGATGATGCGGAACATAGATCAAGAGGTCAGTGTTAATAATTATGAACAAGCTTTAAACCTTATCACAAAAGCCCAAAGTGAAACACCACCTTTATACGATCATAAAAATGCTATTTCCCTTTTTCTGGATCAAGGACTTTTAGAGCATTATGCAGGTTATTATCAAGCTTCCTCGCAAAGTTTACAAAATGCGGAAAGATTGATCGAAGAAGCTTATACAAAAAGTATCAGCGAAAGTGTCGCTTCTTATATTTTGAACGACAACACCAAAGAATACCCAGGAGAAGATTTTGAAGATTTGTACCTTAATGTGTTTAATGCTCTCAATTATTACCACCAAAGAAATATCGAAGGCGCTCTGGTGGAGATTCGGAAATTAACGATCTCTAGCGGTAAACTGAACCTGCTTGCTCGAAAATATGAAGAGAGTAATGCTAAAGCTCGCCAAAAATACGAAAAAGAACTACTCCTTGCTGAAAATAATCCTCAAACCACAAAACCAATCATGCAAGCAGTCAGCTTTTCTAATTCTGCTCTGGCTCGCTATTTAAGTATTCTCTTTTATCAAGCCGAACGTAATCCTGACGCCGTCCGAATCGAATATGAACAATTAAAAAATGCTTTTACTAGCAATCAAAAACTGTATCCTCACCCAATCCCGAAAACGATTCAACAGTTATTTACCACTACACCAGGTTTAGCACGTCTTGATTTACTCTGTTTTACTTCTTTATCTCCGGTCAAAGAAGAAAAAATTTTTGTGCAGTTTCTTCCTTTTTATCAAGACCCGCTCTTATGGTATCCCCAGTTTAAAATTCCCGTATTACGCGGTCGAGGGGATCGAATTGATCGTATTGAAGTGGTTGTCCAAAATCAACAGATTAATCTAGAATTACTTGAAAATATTGGTACTGTAGTGATTGATACTTTTAATGCTCGTTTTTCCACGATTTTCCTAAAAACCTATCTGCGCACCTTAGCAAAAAATGCAGCCCAGGACTTGGCTACAGTGATGATTGCTAAAAAGGTTGAAGAGAAAAGTGAACTAGCGCAAGTAGGTTTATTGTTGGGGCGTTTTACCGCTAAAATTGCTCTTGATGCCTCAGAGAATGCCGATATCCGTATGTGTCGCTATCTACCAAATAAAGCTTATATTGGTAGCATGGAGCTTTCTCCCGGTATCTATGATCTTACCTTTAATTATTATGCCCGTAGTCAAAAAATTTACACCGAAAAAAAAACAAATATTCAAGTTCGGGAAAATGCTTTGAATTTAGTACAAGCATTTAACCTTGACTTAAGAATGGAGGAAACCATAGAATGAAAAAAGAACTTTTACTCCCGCTCATGATTTTATTGACATTATTCATATTCTCATGTAGCTCAAACAAACAAGTCACACGGATTGATGCCGCCACCATCACCGATTTAAGCGGTTATTGGAACGATACCGATGTGAGAATAGTTTGCGAGTTTTTAATTAATGATTGCTTAAACAATCCTCGTGTTACCCAAGCCATTGCTGCCCGAGGCGGAAAAACTCCCGTTGTTCTTGTTGGTAGTTTTGTTAATGAAAGTAGCGAACACATTAATACGGCAATTATTAGCTCAACAATGGAAACAATAATTTTTAATAGTGGAAAAATGGATTTTGTCGCCGGAGGTCGTTTTCGTGATGAACTCAGAGCTGAAAGACAGGACCAACAATCCCAGTCCAGCGAATCAACTGCTTCTCAATTAGCCAACGAAACAGGGGCAGATTTTATGCTTTTGGGAACTGTAAGAAGTATTGTTGAAAAAGAAGGTAACCAAACTATTCGCACTTATATCGTGAGTGCAGAAATGACTGATGTAGAAACGAACCAAAGAATGTGGATGGGCAGACATGACGAAATTAAGAAAAAGATCGTCGTTCCGAAAAATAGGTTTTAAGGTTCTATTTTACATTCCCAGGGATCGTTTTTAATCTCTTGTATAAGTGTATTATGGTGTGTATTGAGCAGGGGAGAATGCTCTGTTGCGAACTTATTGTCAAAAATTTTCTGGGAAAAAATTCTCGCAGAAAACTTTAGAAGAAGTTAATACTTTTGAGGGGAAAAAAATTAAAACTCCTCCTACAAAGGAGTGTTGAATAATATAGCAGAAAAGACCTTAATTTTACCGAATAAGTAAGAAAAAAAAAAGTGTCTTTCTCTATCTTAGAGGAGAAAAAAATGGAAAAAATTGCTAAATTAGTCTTTTGGTTTTTCTTAGTGGGCGGTTTATTTTGTTGTGCTAGCAACCAAGCTAGGTCTGAGCGACAAAGATCAACAAAGCCTGTTTGGGTTGATAATCCGAGCTCAGTGTATGACCCAGCCTTGAATATTTCGGCGGTGGGATATGGTAATAACCGAGAAGTTGCTGAAAAAAATGCTTTATCAAATCTTCTTGCGATTTTTGGGCAGTCAATTCAAGTTGATCGCACGGTTGCCAATACCTATTTAGAAGTTCTCCAAAACGGAGCCGGTAACAAGTGGTTAGATGAATTTGCTATCCATAACACCGTTAGCACTCAAGCCTCTTTAGATAATTTAGTCGGTGCAGAAATCAAGGAACTCTGGTATGATTTACATTCTGAAACCTATTATGCCGTTGCGGTGATGGGAAAAATGCGTACCTCACAAATCTACGACGACATGATTAAAGATAACCAAAGAATGATTGTTGATCTCACCACAATGAACACGACGGAAAAAAATTCTTTAACTGGTATTTTTCGCTACCAATTTGCGGCAATCGTTGCCGACATTAACTTTTCATATGCCAATATATTAAAAGTTATTGGGGTGGGATACCACGGGACCATGGAACAAGGAGATACCTATCGTTTAGAAGCTCAAAAAATTGCTAGTACAGTCCCGATTGGCATAAAAGTCTTTAATGATAAAAATGGTCGTATTCACAACGCTTTTGCCAAAGCTTTTCTCGAACATGGTTTCAAAACCGGAGGCGATCGGTCCCGTTATCTTTTCGATGTCGAGATTGCTTTTTCACCAGTTGAAATAACTAATAATAGTAACCGTTTTACACGCATTACCCTTAACTCCAATTTAGTTGACACTAGTAATAATACAGTTTTATTACCTTGGAGCTATACGGATAGACACGGACATTTAACCCTCGTGGAAGCAGAGAATCGCGCCTATATTGCCGCAGAAAACAGAATTAAAACGGAATTCAATGATGTTCTCACAGCCTTTCTTTCGCAAATGATTGGAAAGTAAAGTAAGGCCAGATAATAGAATAAAAACCTAAATTTTATAGGAGTTAACATGAAAAAAGTACAATTAATGAAAGTAGTATTATTTTTGACGCTGGTGTTAACATTTATTGGTAATTTACCTAGCCAAGAAAGAAACCTAACCGGCGGAACGCAAGGAACAATGATCATTGGTGTGGTTCAACAAACAAATTTTACAGTATCAGCTTCTAGCATTAGTTCAGATATTTACCGGTTACCTCAACCTAGTGATCAGTATGTTAAAGATCGGATGTACCAAATGCTACTAAGTAAGGCGCGTACTGAATACGGTAACACGGTTATTGATGTTGATAATATCAGGATTATTACCACCTCAAGTAGTAAAGCTTATATCAGTGGTATACATGGACAGATTGATGCTCGCAGCACTTTTGAAGCCTCAGCAAATGTGATTGGGATTGTTTTACACCCTGCCCATTCTTCCACTCCAATAACAGAAACTAGCGGTGGGCAAAATAGCTTGGCAATTGATGGAGCTGTTCAAAGAGCTGTAGATAATGCAATACAGGGCATTCCTCTGGAGAAACTAATAGAGGTTGCTCCGGTCGCAACCTCAATCCCCAATTTAGCTGATTTCATTAATGGGGAAATATTATTTTTACTAATCGACAAAGGATATAAAACCACTAAAGAGAGTTCCGAGTGTAGATTAATAAGTAGAGTGGACGGGGAAGGGAGTACTCGTCGGTTAAGGATAATGGTTTTAAATACCACCACGGGAGAAATCGAAAATAGTAGCTCGGAACCAATTTAATCCAGAACTCAAGTAAAGTATACAAGAATGTTCCAGAGAAAAAAAAACTTTATAGGCCAAGGCTTTTTACTAGTTCTTGTAGTGCCATCCTGCGCTGTAGATGGTAGGGAACGTATTCATTAATGCTGTTTGAGAAGCTTATACCATTAAATTAGTTCCGAAGGGGCGAGACAAGAAGACCACAATATATTTTTTTACCCTGGAAGGGTGGGACTTGATCAGATTTCCACTTTCAGGGTGGGTGATGTTTTGTCTGTTTTTTTTGGATAAGAAGCCACATCATTTTAGCGATATGGAAGGGTTATGCACAATTAATTACAAACAGGTTCTTGACCCATCCTCATTCAACTGATTAAGCATTTTTCGGAATATATGAAGGAACTACTATTTATGTGATAATTCATTCTATGGGAATTGAGATTAATGACGAACATATCATGGAGAAGTGATCAGTTCATGAATTATGGTAGTAACTAATGAAATACAAAAATATCAACGAAGAAACATTAAAAAACATGGTTGCGCAAGACTTTTTTGAGCAATTCGATTGCCGGGAAATAATCAAATTTATTGATTTCAGCGTCAAACAAAAAGCGGATTCGTTATTGCCAGAAAAATATTTTTTATGGGCAGAGGCTAAAGCATCTGCGACCGATTTACTGACAATGCTGACCCAATTAATTTTAACTATCGGGAAAGCAAAAATAACCGAGCAGCTGATCCCCCCGCCATTTTTAGGTTGTTTTGACCCCAATAAAATAGTATTTATCGAATTTTCGGAAATCATGGATATTTTTACGCTGAATGATTTTAATTGGAATGTGGCACCGTCAAATACCGGAACGAAAGAGTTTAAACTCATCTACGAAAAACTGGAATGCATGCTTAACCACCCCACCAGTCCGTTGGACAGCCACCCCTCCACAGGAGGGGAACAACCACCCCGTCTGCTTTGCAGCCACCCCTCCACAGGAGGGGAATTATATGTGTTTGATTTAGAGCGGGATGAAACTGAATTACGCAACTTTATAAAGCAAAATTTCGTAATTGGAAATACAGAAATAAACAGAATACAAATAAACAAAAACAATTTTAAATGGGTTTACGACAAATGGACGACTGCAGTAAAGCCTACTATCGAATTATATGACTGGGAAAAAGCAAAAGCAAACAATATCATTGACGCAGATTTTTATTTAGCCGACCTACTCTCAAATGAAAATCAAACCTTGAAAGAAAAACTATTTGTAGTCCTAAAAGAAACTAAATATATCATGGACAGGCATATAAACGAGATGGGCTTTATCCGCTCAGATGAAGTATCTTTTAAAGACAACCAAAAAGCACACACCCAATTTTGGCAAAAATACGAGAGGCCACCTAAAAGCGAATATTGGGACTACATAATAGAGCGTAGAGACTTACTCGTTCCGCAAGATGTTCGGGAACGCAAAGGTTCGTTTTTTACCCCACAGGTTTGGGTAGAGCTTTCACAAAAATATATAGCAGATGTCTTTGGCGAAAACTGGCAGGATGAATATTATGTTTGGGACTGTGCTGCAGGAACAGGAAACCTACTCGCAGGACTGACCAACAAATACAACATTTGGGCATCTACCCTTGATAAAGCAGATGTCGCCGTTATGCACGATAGAATAAAAAACGGAGCAAGTCTACTCGAACACCATGTCTTTCAATTTGATTTTCTAAATGATAACTTCGAGAAATTACCCGAAGGACTGCGGAAAATTATCAAAAACGAACCTGATAAATTGATAATTTATATTAATCCACCGTATGCGGAGGTGTCTAGTACTATTGGGGTCGGCAAAGCGGGTGTAAATATTTCCAGTATACATAAAAAATATACATCAAAACTTGGTGCAGCTGGAAGGGAATTATTTGCACAATTCTTAATTAGAATTATTTCAGAAATTAAAGATTGTAAAATAGCGGAATTTTCTAAATTAAAAGCAATACAAGGGTCAGCATTTGATGTGTTCAGGCAATCTTTTAAAGCAAAGCTAAAAAAAATATTTTTAGCACCTGCAAATACATTTGATAATGTATCAGGACAATTTCCCATTAGTTTTAAGATATGGGATACATCAAAAAAAGAAACAATTAAAGACATTGTAGCTGATATTTTTGATGAATATGGTAGATATATAAATCAAAAAACTATATATACTCATTCAAAAAATCAATATATAAGCCAATGGATTACAGCATTAAGAAACAAAAATGAACATAATATCGGTTTTTTAGCAGGAACAAATGGAAATTCATTTCAACATAACAACATAGTATATATAATCAATCAAAAGGCACAAATGCCTAATCCACGAGGAATATGGATAAACAGAGATAATCTTATTCCTTTATGTATCTATTTCGCAGTCCGCAAGGTCATCCCTGCTACTTGGCTAAACGACCGTGACCAGTTCTTATATCCCAATGATGACTGGAAACAAGACATATTATTTCAAACAGACTGCCTGACATACACTCTATTTCATGGCTCAAATAATATCCAGTCTAAGTATGGTGTAAATCACTGGATACCCTTTACCGAGAGCGAAGTGGATGCAAAAACCAAGTTTGAAAGCAGGTTTATGACCGATTTTATGACGGGTAAAATCGTAGCAACGGCATCTCTGCCGTTGTTGTATGATGATATGGATCTGGATTGCCACACCGATAAATCGGCTCGTTATGACGGAAGGAAGCTGCAATTCTCCGACAGAGCCATTGATGTTTTCAAAGCTGGTAAGGAACTCTGGAAATACTATCATTCTCAAAAAAACCACCCCTGCCCCTCCAAAGGAGGGGAATACAATGTTAACGCCTCTTTTTATGAGATCCGAGAATATTTTCAAGGTCGTGATGATGCCGGAAAAATGAAAAGCACAAGTCAAGACGAGAGATATAATTTTCTACTGGGAAATCTGAAACTTGAGATGAAATTTTTAGCACAACAGATAGAACCAAGGATTTATGAACATGGGTTTCTGGTAAAATAACAAAACATTTATTGGGTATAGATTTTATTTTGGGTGGCTTGGTGATGTATAAAACTACCATGTTTCAACAAATGCTTGGTTTTGTTGATGGGAAGAGACCCTTGGTAAATTATAGTATTTCCACTATCCATTAACCAATATCGTAGCGGAGATTTCCAATCGCAGCTACGGTTAAAAAGTTAACTCTTGTGCGTCGCCACTTCAAAGGTTGTTGCATAGTAGCTCTTTTATGCTATTCTAATACTTTCGTCATGGTGAGGATCGTCACAACAATGCCCTCCCGAAGAACATAACACATTATAATAAGGCTGTCGCATAGTGAAATTTTTGGGTATCAACGGCATCTTGCCGTTGATATTTGAAGATGTGTTAAATATATTTCTTGTTGCAATACAAACAGTTATAAATTTTGATTAATTATCGGTAGGTTTTGATGCAACAGGCGACAGCCTCTTCTTGATTACTTCGTCAGTTCCTAGGCTCCTCTCTTCAAAGTGTCGAAAATCATTACTATGCGACAACCTAATAAAATTACCTTCTTTCATCTTCTCCTCTCTGCTAAAGGATGAAGCACACTTATAAATTAACAATTTTTATGCTGTCTTTTGCTCACTAAAAAAAAAATTGTAACATTTCTATGGTTTGTTTGTTTACTTATTAGTATTAAATATTGTTAATATATATAATAGATAATATATATATGAAACTTTAGATCGTAATATACCTTATTTTTAGGATAATTTACTGAGCTTATGAAAGGATAATAAAGTGATAAGTGTCATGTATCAACTACTAAAAAATAAAAAGAAAAGGAGAGATAAAATGGGTAAGCAACTGCTAATAATTATCATAAGTGTTATGGTAGGTCTTAGTTTTACCATCAGGGCTTTATCGAACAAACAAAGTGAAGCGATCAAGGTAAATCAAGGCAATTATTTAATTGCTGAAACGAAGCATCTTGCATTTACATACGCAGAAATAGGTATCATGGAATTAAGCAAAAACTTTCAGGAACTAAAGGTTCTGCTCGATGATACAGAATACCTGTATCTTGAACAAAACGACATTGAAAACAATAGTTATTATCATGCAGCGGCAAAAATTCACTTTGTGAAAGAAAGTGATGATCTTTTTGTAGTTAAATCAACTGGTTATGTAACCACATTAGACAAAAAAGAGAGCTATACTGGTGTTAATCAGGTAAAAGTGCGGATTGGTGTGGAAGAATATGTTTTTCCTCCGCCCATCAAGGGCAAACACTCTTTTAATTTAGGAGAAGAGGCAATCGATTATCAGGGACCCACTTTAAAAGATAGTGTATTTTGGAGAGAAGGGGACCGCCAAATATATATTCACCGGTCTTCTGGACGGACCGTAGCCGAAATTGTGGCTGGCCTTCCTAATTATCAATGGGCAATTTTAGGAGTGGGAATAAACCAAGATGGCTCATCATTTCTCTATATGGATCCCAATATTTGGTCTGAATTAGGTATGGATTCACAGAATAATACTGCTCAAGGTATGATTCCGATTCCTATTGTGAAATACACCATGCTCCTTCAAGTGAAGACAAAGACAGGCGCTATAGAATGGCGTGAATTTACATATGTTTTCGAGAGAGACACTGAATTTCGCACCGATAATTTAGCTGAAATACTGGGAGTTGCGGAAATTCTTGAAATTGCGAGCAATTCAAATTTTGGAGAGAATAAAAAATATAATGCTACTTTCCAACCTGGTACATATGACCCCATGTTTCGGGATGAAGAAGTAACTCAAATCATCTACTGGTCAGAAAATCCTGTCCAAATTGATATCTCAACCTAAAAATAGGAGGAAAGAATAATGAATTTGAATCAAATGTTATTAGTTATGCTGGCGGCAATCCTTTTTTCAAGCATGATTATTTCTCTTTATTCAGGAATGGCCATCCAGTCAGAAATGGCAGAGAAGAATCTTTATCAATCTCAAGGTATAAAAATATCTAGTCATATCTTTCAAACCTTTGAAACCCAATTAATTGGAGGGGAGCTAAGTTTTGAAGAATTATATGAACTATTGAATCAAACTGGCGGGTTACAGATGGATCCGATCCACATTGATGGGGCTAAATATTTCCCTCATGTAAAATCACAATATTCAGATATCTCAGGTACTAGTATTCATTTACCTCCCGGAGAAAGTAGTCCTTACCAGAGACTTGATGTTGTTATAAAGGTAGAAGCGATGAACCGAGAATTTTATATAGGCACCGAAAATGATCCTTTACAAAAAGTATTTTCGTTATAAATAAACCATTCTTGGTCTAGATCATCAATAACATAGAAGTGTGAGCCTTTTCTTGTGGCCAAGAAAAGAATCAAACCGTGGGTAGTTTAGTGCAAACATAACTTAATTAGGAGACAGAAGATGAGTTTTATTATCGATCAAATTGGAGCAACGATAGCGGGAGCTGTTGTTTTATTAGTAATTATAAAATCTGTATTTACATTTAATCAAATGAACCATAGTGTACGAACACTATTAGCTTTGAACACTTCGGCAAACCATATTACCGAGGTGGTTGATATGATGTTTTTAGAACCAATTGGCCAATATTCAATCTCGGAAGACGAAATTATTTTATCTGCTAGCCGGAGCGAAATTGTTGTTAATAATAAGGAGACAGGAGGCATTATGACCATAAAAATGAATAATGAAGAGGGTAACAATTTTTTAACCATCACACATAATGGCCTTGAGGAATACAATACCAGTCCGGTTTTTTTTGAGTCAGCGGAAGTATTTACTTTTCTTGATAAGCATAACCGGGAGGTAGAACCAATTGCCGCTAATCTCGCAGAAATATATGGCATTAAAGTGGAAATGGTTTTAATTGCCCCGGGCTGGAAAAAGGATGATCCTCAGCCGATTCGTTATCCATTGACCTTTTGGAGATCATTCAAAGGACTGTATTTAAAAGATAATATCTATGCTGCTTAGCAAAAAAGTGTGGGGTAATAGAAAAATTTTCCTGAGGCGCTATAAGATGCGCCTCAGGATGTTATACTATTCCTCATTTCAAATGTAACTCGAACTATCCAGTTCGAGACCATAAATACATCGTCGGCTGGTATATGACGCAAGAAAGTTCCAGAAAATACGAAATAAAGTTCCAGAAATTTTTGTCAATGCCTCAGTATTTTATTGAAATTTATGGTGTTATAAATATGACAGTGTTGTCATATATTAACGGAAAAGTTTTATATAAAACTGAAATTTATATTAGATAACCATTTGTAATGTAGATAGTTCTATAGAATTAATTTTTTATGGAACTTTTTTGTCATTTTTGCTGTTTTTTGCATTTTTAATAGAACTTTCTTTTGGGCAAAAAATCGTTATAATATTATATAGCTCAGATAATAACAACATTACAAAATTTCTGGAACTTTTTTGCATGCTTTAACTTTATAAGGGGGGCATATTTATGTGTTAGAATCACATATATAACAGCCCCCAAAATAAATATATAGTAGCCTTTTATTCGTAAATTTCCGCAAAAAAACTGTTGACACTTAATACCACTTTTATTTTCTTGCTTGATCGTGGAGAGTAGTAGGTTAATCTTTCATGAATACTTGGATCGATTGGGTTTGAAGACTCAGCACACCACAGAATTATTTCATTATTATCACCAAGAACTAGTAAAGCTTAACCATCAAATTAATCTTTACTCGCGGCAAATGAGCGAAGAAGAGATTTGGTGTAAGCATTTTTTAGATTCGTTAAGTATTTTTGAAGTATATCGCGATTTTGCAGGGAAAACAATACTTGATTTTGGAACTGGGGGGGGATTCCCTGGACTTCCCTTGAAAATAGTTGCTGGATCCTGTTATTTGACTTTACTTGATGGAACCAAAAAGAAAATTGCAGCTCTCAAGAGTATTGTTCGATCATTAGGTTTAAAAAATGTAGAATTTCTCTCTTACCGTTTAGAAGATAAAAACATGGAAAAATATTTTTTTTCCTTTGATCTTATCGTTTGTCGGTCTGTGAGAATAACTCCCTTACTGCGAAATGTTTTGTGTTGTCTTCTGAAACCACAAGGGAAAATATTTCTTTATAAAGCTCAACAGATTGAAGATGTTCTGCTGTTTAAACGGTACCAGATACATGAGCTAAAGCTTGATATTTTGGGAACTCGGAAAATAATAGAGATTGATATTCAGGATTCCTAAAAGAAAAACCTGAAGGAGTAAGATAAATATGGGAAAAATAATCACCATTGTCAACCAAAAAGGTGGAGTAGGTAAAACAACCACGACTGTTAATTTATCTGCCGCATTAGCCTTTGCCGAGAAAAAAACTTTAATGATCGATTTAGATCCTCAAGGCAATGCCACCTCGGGAATTGGTATTGATAGAGATAAGTTGCAATTTACTTCATATGATTTAATGCTAAATACTCCAAATATTTCGCAAACAATCGTAAAGTCGAACCTTGAAAAATTGGAAAGTCTTGATATTATTGGAAGTAACCGTCATCTTGTCGGATCAGAAGTAGAACTAGTAAACGAAATGGCACGCGAGCATAAATTAAAAAAATCACTAGCCATTTTTAAAGATAAGTATGATTATATTTTGATAGATTGCCCTCCCTCATTAGGTATGCTTACCTTAAATGCACTCACTGCTTGTACTGATGTGATTATCCCTATTCAATGTGAATATTATGCCTTAGAGGGGCTAAGCCATCTTCTTTTTACTATTCATAAGGTGCAAAATAGTCTTAATCCCCACCTCAATATTATGGGAGTACTGCTCACGATGTATGATCAAAGATTAAACTTGTCTCACCAAGTAGCTCTTGAAGTTACTCGCTATTTCAACGAAAAAGTCTTTAAAGCGATTATTCCTCGTAATGTTCGCCTCTCAGAGGCTCCAAGTCATGGAAAGACAATAATGCATTATGATTTAATGTCTTCCGGTTCACAAAACTATTTAGCGCTTGCCAAGGAGGTAATCGGCAGATGAGTGAAAAACTACCAAGGTTAGGTAAAGGATTAGGAGCCTTAATCCCCGATCTAGAACCTCATGTTATTACTTCTGTTTCAACAATTAATATAGAATTAATTAGACCCAATCGATTTCAACCGCGACGCCTTTTTGACCAAGATAAACTATTAGAGCTTTCAGAATCCATCAAAGAAAATGGATTAATCCAACCCTTGGTAGTGGTTAAAATTGATGACACGGGATATGAATTAATTGCCGGTGAAAGAAGGTTAGAAGCTTGCAAACTTGCCGGACTAACCGATGTCCCCATTTATGTACGCGAAGTAAGTGAAAAGGAAAGGCTAATCTTGTCAATCGTGGAAAATGTTCAGCGCGAAGACTTAACCCCCATTGAAGAAGCAAAAGCATATCAGCAATTAGCAGAAGATTTTCAGCTGACCCACTTAGATATTGCCAAAATCATGGGCAAAGATCGTGCTACCATTACTAATGCCCTTCGCCTCTTAAAATTATCAGACACCATTCAAGGTTTTATTGAAGCAAAACAAATATCACCTGGGCATGCGCGCGCTATTCTAAGTGTGGCAGAAAATTTACAAGAAAAATTTACCAAAGAAATTATTAATCATCAATTGAGTGTACGAAGAGCAGAAGAAATGGCAAAGTCTTATTCTGGATTAGACACAAATCCTGTTTATTCTCCCCAAAAACCAACCCTTCCCAAAGCAAAAATATTAGAAAATAAATATCTTGATGCTATCGAAGCAAAAATTACAAATATTGTTCGGGCGAAAGTTAAAATCGTCGAAAAAGAAAATGCCGGTGGAGATATTATTATTAGTTTTAAAGACCAAGATCATTTAGAAGAAATTTTGAATATTATTAATCGTGAGTTAAATACTATTTAATGGGCAAAAAGTTTCTTTTCTTATCCATTGTGATAATCATCCAGATTTTCGTTATTTTCTTTTTGTGTCGCTGGCTACTAATCATGCGAGAAGAAAAAAATACTTTACATGAAAAATTAGCTCGTATGCAAAATACGGTTTATACCCTCACGGAGATAATTAGTAATTCTGTGAATGAAGACGAGCAGAATTTTCCTGATGATCCTAATGAATTAGACCTCGATAATAGCGAAAACCGTTCAAATAATAATTTTTATCCAGATGCTTCGCCCATCAAAGATAATTATGCAATCAGTAGAGAATACTCGAAACAACATGAGTCCATCGATTTTTCTAGTTCCCTGGGGACAACGGTTTATGCAGTCGGTGCTGGAGTTATCCTATCGTGTTATTTTGATAATAATTTAGGTAATATGGTCATTATTGACCATTTAAATGGTTATAAATCTTTATATTCTCATCTTGATTCATATATCGTGATGAAAAACCAATTTGTTGAGAAAATGCAATTAATTGGTTTTGTTGGCAATACAGGTAATAGTACTAACCCTCATCTTCATTTTCAAATACTCTATCGTAATCAACCCCAAAATCCAAATACTTTAATAAAAATACCAAAATTTAAGAATTAAGTGATCATATAGGAGACAAATTATGTTTGCAGAAAAAAACAAAATTGTTAATATTACAACTTTAATCGGGAAAAGCACAAAAGTTACCGGTGATATTGTAACCAAAGAAAATATCCGGATCGATGGTCAAGTACAGGGTGATATCACTAGCGAAAATATCATTAACATTTCAGAAACAGCTGCTATTGAAAGCAAAAAAATTATTGGTGACGAAATATATGTAGCTGGGAAAATAACGGGAAATATTACTGCTAATAAAACTATTGAACTAGCGAAAACAGCGGTTATTACAGGAGACATCATCACAGCAAAACTTCATATTCACTCAGGAGCAACATTTAATGGAAATACCAAAATGGGGACAGGGCTAAAACATGAAGAAAGCAATAAAGCGAATCAATCAAAACCTGAATGGTTGGAAAAAAAGTAATACCGCTATCTATATTGCTTGTACTTTATATAAAACTATAGTAATCATTACTCTTTGTGTAGTGATCTTTTCTATTGTTGGCTTTGCTGTCGATCGTTATTTTCGGATTAATAATGCTTATCTCTTCTTGGGAGGAATTCTTGGTATTGCTGTTGGATGGATAATAACTGCAAGAATTTCTTCAAAGTTTTATGAAAAAATTAATGAATTTGACCAAGAAGAAAAAGATTGAAGGTTTACAAGTCTTTATCGATGGATTATACCACTTATAATTTTTTTATTTACAATGATCAATACTCTTATGAAATTACACCCAAAGATTGCCGTGAGTAGCCACATAATTTCTCCTTTGACAGTAGCAGAGAACTAGGCATGATTATTAAAAGGTTGTCGCATAATGATGATTTTCGTCATTACGGTGATAGGCTCGTCGCGACTGATGAAGTAATCCAGAAGGCTAAATATTATTAACATCATATATCATAAGGTGTTATGTTTATCTGGATTACTTTGTAGCAACACTTCTCACCGTGACGATGAAATAGCATAAAAGAGTCACTATACGATAGCTTTATTGATATGTTACGTAGTGTCATAGATAGATTTCAAAGTGGTGATGAAATAATAATTAACAGCAGAAAATTGTTGAAAACTTTATATATAACTGCCTATAGAATGTAAAAAGAGGGAGTCCGTTATGTCAGTAAAATTTTATTCCGTACCAAAACCAATTAATGAACCTGTCCAAAATTATGCTCCAGGTTCCAGCGAAAGAAAGCTACTAAAAGATGAACTCATTCGTCAATCTCACGAAATTATCGAAATCCCCCTAATAATTGATGGGAAAGAAATTCCTTGTGAACATCAAACAGAGCTATATATGCCCCATAACCACCAACACCTCCTTGCTAAAGTATCCATTGCGAGTGTTGATGACTTACAAAAATCGGTAACTACAGCCAAAAAAGTAAAAAAAGACTGGGCTGACATGCCATTTGAACATAAAGCCAGCATTTTCTTGAAAGCTGCCGAACTAATCTCAACGAAATACCGATCTCTTATTAATGCAGCCACGATGCTCGGACAAAGTAAAACTGCCTATCAAGCAGAAATTGATGCTGCTTGTGAGCTCATTGATTTTCTCAGGTTTAATGTCTATTTTGCCGAATCTATTTATAAAGAACAGCCACTCAATGCTCCAGGTATCTGGAATAGAATTGATTTCCGTCCTCTGGAAGGTTTTATTGTTGCTATATCTCCTTTTAATTTTACAGCTATCGGAGGAAACCTGTGCACTGCCCCCGCCCTGATGGGAAACACCGTTGTCTGGAAACCATCTACAACAGCCGCTCTTTCCAATTATTATCTGATGAAAATATTGTTGGAAGCCGGTTTACCGGCGGGAGTCATTAATTTTGTGCCTAGTAAAGGTAATGAGATTAGTAAACACATTATCTCAGATCCCGATCTTGGGGGGGTTCATTTTACCGGTTCCACAAGTGTATTTAATACTATCTGGAAAGCTATTGGGAATAATATTGAACAATATCGGGCCTATCCACGACTAGTGGGAGAGTTAGGAGGGAAAAACTTTATTTTTGCCCATGCTTCAACAGATATAAATTCACTAGTTGTAGCTCTAGTGAGGGGAGCTTTTGAATATCAGGGACAAAAATGTTCAGCTGCTTCACGTGCATATATCCCCCAAAGCATTTGGTATGAAGTAAAGGATAGACTCCTATCGGAAATCAAAGAGTTAAAGACCGGGGATGTCGCCGATTTTAGTAATTTTATGGGAGCCGTCATTGACCAAAAAGCTTTTCAAGAAATTACAACTTATATAGATGAAGCTAGGCATTCATCAGAGACGGAAGTGCTTTGCGGAGAATATGACCAGAGCATTGGCTGGTTTATAACTCCCACAATTATATTAACAAAAAATCCCTATTCACGCACAATGAAAGAAGAAATTTTCGGACCCGTACTAACGATTTATGTTTACCAAGACTCTGACTTCGAAAAAACCTTAGAAATGTGTAGTACCGGTTCGAAATATGCCTTAACCGGTGCTATTTTTGCACAAGACAGAAAGGTGATCAACTTAATGGAAAATATTTTCTCGGCAGCTGCCGGTAATTTTTATATTAATGATAAACCGACAGGCGCCGTTGTTGGACAACAACCCTTTGGAGGCGCAAGTGCATCCGGCACAAACGATAAAGCTGGTAGCCCTCTTAATCTTTACCGATGGACTTGTTTGCGTACAATTAAGGAAACTTTTTTACCTCCCCAAAAGGTTGGTTATTTATCTATGCAAGAAAAATAAAAAGAGTAGCTTCACTATAAGTGTAATGGCGAACTCCGTTCACCATTACACTTATAGTGAAGCTATCTTAGGATTGTCTACAAAACTTCTCCGCAGAAAAAGTGGCGGAGGGAGAGGGATTCGAACCCTCGAGGGCTTTCGCCCGGCGGTTTTCGAGACCGCTATCTTACCAATTAGAAATACCCCTCCGTGCATAATCATTGATCACAACTAACCTTAGTGGTGATTGTTTCCTTTATTGTTGGTTTTTCTTCACGAAATTTAAAAATTCATTTGCTTGTTTTTCTAGTAAGGGAAGGCTAGTTGACAGTACTAATTCTCCATTTTGATCTAATTGTTGTAGTGCACTTGGAATTGCTAACCGTGGTTGATTCATCACTTGCATATTTAAGAGGGAAATCAGAGAAACTAAATGATCCTGAGCAATTAGAGTACCCGATATTCCTGGAGTAATACCGCTTACTGTTGCTGGTTTTCCTTTCAATACTTGCGGTTCATCTTCGCTAATAGGTCTTGATAACCAATCGATTAAGTTTTTTAATGCTCCAGAAAAAAAGTGGTTGTATTCTGGGGAAAAAAACCAAAGTGCGTCTGAAATTTGAATAATCTTCCTAACTCTACTTACGGCAGCAGGAGCCGGATATTCATAATCTTGGTTTAAGAAAGGAACATCAGCATATTCTAAAATTTCTAAATCTGCTTCTTCTTTCAGTAGTTCTTTCGCAACAAGTGCTAATTGACGGTGGAAAGAATTTCGTCTTAAAGACCCGATGATAGCTGTAATCTTCATTCTTTTCATTTTTTTTCTCCCTCTTTTATATATTTATGGATTAATTTTTCATGAATGATAAATGGTATTGTAATTTGCCCTTCTCTTTGGTGTTTAGTGTTCCATTCAATACTCCTGGCTATGGCATTGGGGTTTCGTCCCCAATTTCGGCGAGCAACTCCGCCCATCACATCCCAGGAGAGAGCTGATTTTACAACTTCATCTATCCTTGAGGAGCCATCTAGAACAATCCCATTGCCACCGTTGATCGATCTACCAATGCCCACTCCACCACCATTAGAGAGCACCACCATCGTCATGCCACGCGCTATATTACCCGCAAAACATTGCGTTGCCATATCAGCCATCACATTGCTCCCATCATAGATATTAGCTGTTTCGCGGAAAGGGGAATCGGTACCAGAGACATCATGGTGGTCGCGACCTAGCATTACCGGACCAATCTTACCTTGCTTGATCATTTCATTAAATTTAAGAGCAATGCGGACGCGTCCTTCTTCGTCTGCATACAAAATACGAGCTTTAGTTCCCACAACTAATTTATTCTTGGAGGCGTCTTGGATCCAGCGATAATTATCACGGTCTTGCGGACATCTCTGCGGATCGATACAAGACATGGCTACAACATCAGTTTTTTGTAGGTCTTCTTCTTTTCCTGATAAACATACCCAGCGGAAAGGTCCGTAACCGTTATCAAAGCAAATAGGACCCATAATATCTTCCACATAAGATGGCCAAATAAAGCCATTATTAGTATCCTTACCATTTTTAACAATCGACTGTTCTCCTGCTTCAAAGATCGAAGCCATGAAATTGTTACCATAGTCCCAGAATTTTGTAGCAACGGCGTCCCCGCCGTTGAATGATATATTTTCGCCGACTGGAAAGTCGGAGTTACATAATCTCTTTATCACCCTAAAATGCCGAATTAAAGACTCATTCACCTGCTTTTTAAATCTCTCGATGTCATTTACTAGTAAATATCTACTCTCATCAAAACTTAGCCCCGCTGGAATATAGCCACCTTCATAAACAGCATGACATGAAGTTTGATCCGAAAGCAAATCTATCTTTATATTATTACTATCAAAATATTCGAGTAAATCAACTATATTCCCTTGATACGCAATAGAAATTGGCTTTTTGGAAACTCTATATTCTTCTGTCCACTTGGCTATTTGAGATAGATCAGCAGATACCAAAGACACCCACCCTTGCGAATGCCTTGTGTCTATTCTTGACGGGTCAACTTCAGCTATCACAGCAATCCCGCCAGCTATCTCGCACGCTTTTGGTTGAGCACCAGACATACCACCGAGACCAGATGAAACAAACACTACTCCCGCAAGGTCTTTATCATCGGGTATATTCAAATATTTTCTGCCTGCATTGAGTAGTGTAATATATGTCCCATGCACAATCCCCTGCGGTCCGATATACATCCAGCCACCTGCTGTCATTTGTCCATAATTTGCCACACCGAGAGCAGTGAGCCTTTTAAACTCATCAGGATTGTCCCACTTTCCTATCACGAGACCATTGGTAGAGATGACGCGAGGGGCTTCTGGTCTTGAGGGGAACAAACCCAGCGGGTGCCCAGATTCCATCACAAGAGTCTGATTTTCGGTCATCACTTCGAGGTATTTTTTGATAAGTTGATACTGCATCCAGTTTTGGCAGACCTGCCCTGTTTCTCCATAAGTGACTAGTTCATAAGGATATAAAGCTATATCAAAATCGAGGTTGTTATCTATCATCACTTGGATTGCTCTTGCTTCAGTGATGCCTTTGTATTCATCGATAGGTCTGCCGGTGATTTTCCCTTCTGGTCTATATCTATAGCCGTATATTCTACCCATTGTCTTCAGTTCTTCAAGAAACTCTGGGGCAAGGGTTTCATGTAAATGCTCTGGGATATATCTAAGAGCGTTTTTCAGAGCAAGGATGGTTTCGTCTGCGCTGAGGAAATAACCTCTGCTGGGTGCTCTTCTGATATTCGGTAAAAAAGCCTTTTCTTCTGGTAATTCGTCAGATAATCTGACATTTTTGTATTCTTGAGTCATGTTGCCTCCGTAATATTTATTCATTTATATCTAATATTCTTAATTTATGTATTTTTATCAACTATCAAACAATTCGGCAGGATTAATCTTAAATTGAAGCATATTTGCTGTTGGGCGACCACCATCTCCACCTTTTCTTTGCTTTGTTATTCTACCTATTCTGAAATTACCTCTCATATAGGTAGGGATTATCTATTGGTTGAAGCAGTTAGTAAAGACATAAGTTTCTTATCAAAGGTAAACACCTTATAACCATATATCATATTGAAACTATATAAGATACAATCTACAAAATCGAGATTGATAATGGTATATTTTTCTAAAGCCAATGATAAAACTTCTGGTGATTCTGTTCCTACATTTGGCTCTGAAAGAAAAATTTTTATACCATCAACGATTTCATTCCTAGATAATAAATAAACCTTATTTAAAACATAAATAACTTCTGCGAGAACTTCATATCTTATGTAAATTTTGGATTCATCTAGTAAATTTCTTACTTTTTTTGCCATTTCCAGATTGTCATTTAATGTATATCTTAGGATTGCATTTGCGTCAACTATTACCATGTTTTTCCTTCACTGCCATTCCCCATGCCTCTTTCTCCAAAGGGATTAAATCAGGGTTTGCGTATTTATTAAAAATTCCTAAAGCATTATGTATTGTTGTTTCTTCATTTGTGATATTCTCCTTGGATTTATACAACAATCGCAGTCCTTTTAAGATTTCTACTATAGGAAATACCTTATCATCTGGTATTTCTTGAAGCAATTCTATTGCTTGTGTCTTAATATCTGTCATATTTTTTCCTTCATCTATTTCTTTTTTTTCTTATCTCATAAATAAAACTATCCTATTTGAATTTGTTCCTTTGGAATTGTTAATTATCCATATTTTTGAAATCATTGTAGGAATCAATCCCAGCGAAATCTATCTTAAATCTGTTTTGATCTAATTTTGTAATTAAGACTGAATCAATATTCAGAAGTTCTAGTCTTTTATAAGTCAACAACTCACCTTCTCTTAGTTTTAATACTTTTCTAAGCAGCCAATCCGACAATGCTTTATTGGGATTTGTCATTAATGCTTTACTACCTTGCTGACATACTTTTGCGTTTAAAACTTCTCCTGTAGGGACTTCTAAACTAAAACAAACATCACGAGCAGGAAAAAATCCGGGATATTGCTTATGGATAAAAGAAGGAATTTGAATATATACCTCACCATAATCTCTTTTTCGACCACTCGCATTCCACTGGTTTAGTCCACTTTTTTCAGCGACATAACGAGTACTAATTGAGATATTCATAAATTAACTCGTTTTCATTTATATGGAAAATAATATAGCTTGTAATATTATCTAACCATGATTTGACATCGTTTTTTGATTTACAATTTAGTAATGAATCATATTTATGGTTATTAGTTATTAATGAATGTAAATGATTTAATATTTCTTCGTCCGCAGGGCAAGACAATAACCAATCAATATCTAAGTAAGTTGCTATATCATCATAAAAATAGCTACCATATGTATCTGTGGGTGATTGTAGTATTTCATATAAATAGGTTATAATTGTTTTTATCATATTTTAATACCTGCTTTTTTTAAAGACCTAGAATAATTTATAGCATCTCTATATTCATCGAATAACTTTGAATAAGATAAAAAATTATAATCAGATTTTATTGTAGCAAAGGGTTGGTATTCTAATTTTTTGTTGTAAAGACTTTCTTTTGTTTCGTCAGCAACGAAATAAAATTTGCATTTAAATGCTTTAAGCTGGTAAGCTCGTAAAAATCCTTTTGTAAAATCTGTCGAATTTTCTACATCAAAAGTAGCAATAGGGTATCCATCTATAAACCAAATTACATCAATATTTTTACTCTGGGATATGACAGTTTCATATGTAAAACAAGGAACTTCATGGATATCGATTATACTTTCTAGAGAAACACCGTTAAATTTCACTTTTTTGTCTGGAGTATATGTTTGCATTCCTCTCACTTTTCCTAGTTCGATTAACATTCCTTCAGCATATCCATGCATTTGTTCTTTGGGTATTTTTTCCAATAACTCGAATTTAGTTTCCTCAGGATATTGTTCTATTTTCTCAAAAATGCCTTCTTCTAATTCTTTGTCTATTAAAGCATAACTTGCCAATCCTACTTGTTTTATCTTTTGTTTTTTTGTTTTTAATCTGTAAAGATATGCCCTAAGTGCATGATTTATGTCTTTTGAATTACTCTTTTTTATATACACAGGTACTTCATTATATAAATCTGATAAAGTTGCTAATCCATCATGACTTTCTAACACCTGCAATATTGCCATTTCCCATATAGAATCTGATTTAGCCATTAATAAATCCTTCCTTTCGACCCAAAATATACATCTCCAATATTTAAATAAAAAGAACCTTCTTCTCTTAATACTCTTTTTATTTCTTCAAAATATTGTAGTAAATTGTGAACATAGTCAAGTGGATTTTCTTCGCGTCCAATAGTTTCGTTGCCATAAACCCGACATCCAAAATAAGGCGGACTGGTTATAATCAGGTTTATTGAATTTGATGGTAGTAATTTCAAGCCTTCCAAAGCATCTATATTGATTATTGAATTTATATATTTATCTATCATATCCTAATCCTTCTGTAATACAACAATCTCTTCGGGTAGTTCAATATTATGTCCCGTGCTTCTTCTGATTCTGAAAAGCTCTTTTTTGCAGTTTTTGTATCCGAGTTCTCTTGCCATTTCAAGTAGTATATCACAAACAGGGACATAGACTCCTTTTATTGTTTGGTCGCCCACTACGAGCAAGAAGTGGGCATTTGATTTTAAAAGAGGGTAGAATTCTTTCATACATAGATACATATCGCCAAAATATTCTTTTACCATTCTAGGATAATCAAAACCCCATTTCTTGTCTTTAGTTTGGTTATATACTGCATCAGATACGGCTTTTATTGATTTATATTTATTTATATATAACTCGGAGTTACTTTCTTTGAATATTAATTTGGTGCTACCTTTGACCATTTTTCTTTTTATTTGCTGCACTTCATCCATGTTTTTTACGAAGTCAAGTAAGTAGAGTTCCAGTCTTGTTTGTCTTGTATATTCAAGGTCATTGGGGTAAGGTGGTGAAGTGATAATAAAGTCGATAGTGTTTTTATCTATGTATTGATTTGCATTTAAGCAAGTATCATTTATAAGTGTAGCATTCCCAAAATCATGATGTTGTTGTATTTTTTTTAGATCATCGTAAATTATTATTACTCTTTTGGAAAAAATATCCCATAAACTCTCTTTTTCTCGGAAAGGATAGAATGTAGTTCCCGGACAGAGCGAGACATAAGAGGCTTCAAAACAAGATTTTGACATAGCAAGCAATAAAAGATTTTTTAGATTGATATTTTTTATTTTGGATATATAGTGTTTGAGAACTGCTACCTCTATTCGTAAGGTTGGACTTAGCCATTGGTTTAGTTCCTTTTTGGGCATATAGTTTAAGAATCCGGGTTTAATATCAAGATTTTCATAATTTTTTATATTCATAATAAATTGCTTTGCAATAGATTCTACAGTATTTAAAAATTCCTTTAAATCAATATTCCATGTAGTTTTTATCTTTGAAATATAGGTCATTAAAGGGTTGGTATCAAAACCTATTGAATTGTGGTTAAGCATCTTTGCTGAAATAAGAGTAGTTCCACTTCCAGCAAAAGGTTCTACAATTAAAGAACGAGGAGATAGATTATACTCTTTTATCTTATCATCGATCAGCTGAAACGGAAAATCCTCTAAATAATCATACCATTGATGTACTACACCTTGTTTATTAAGCTCATTTACAGAGTTTGGTAACTCGAAGAGTTTTTCGCTTATATGTCCTTTTCTGCAAAATTTGGTTAAATCATCGGAATAGGATTTTTGTTTTAAATCACTTTGTTTTATGATGGATTCCATTAAGCTTGTTTGATTTTCCGGAACAGAGAAGCCATCTTTTTCTCCATTTAAAAAACCTTTTGTTTCAAGAGAGGAAATTGCATCTTTCAAAATCTTACTATTTGGAGGATAATCTGTAATTTGAGCAAGCTCTATTAAAGATGTCTTTCTCTTATAATAAATATCATAAAATATTTTTTGTAAGATCTGAGCTTGTAAAAAGGGAAGATTATTAGGGTTTGATTTTATGTCCATGGGGTCTCCGTTCTATTTTGAAATTTATATCCCTTATAATCTAGTATCTCATAATAAGGAGACAAAGTTATCACAAAATCGATATAACTATCTGTCATCTTTTGCATTGTTTCTAAACAATTTTCGATATAGATATGGTTAATAATCATATTACCTCTGGGTTTTGTAAAATTCTATCTTTTATTCTTTATAATATTCTCTTCTAGCGAACTCTACCGTTTATTTGCTCTCACCTAGCTTGGTTCTTGTCATGGCTAGTAAAGATAATCCTAGATTAGCTCTCTTTATAGATCTCACCAAAAAGGGAGAAAATGACTACTACTCAACAAATACTCGATTTCTATCCTCCATTCGTTTTGTTTACCAATCCCATATGTCCTGCGGCAACGATATCATCAAAATTGACGAGTTCGCGATTGACATAATTTGCGATCCTACTATATAAACTCAGGAATACTTGCGGTTGTAAATCACTCGGATTATCATTATCAAAACAACATCTTGCTATATAAAGGCAATCATCAATCGTCGCATATGATTTTAGCATTTTTTTGTCCACTGTTTCCGTAAGGCATATTAATAAAGCGTTAGGGTTTAGATTATAAATTTCATTTTTCAATTTTTGAATACGGTCAAAATCTCTTTCATTATACTTTTTTTCAATATAAAAAACAATTAAAGGAATAAACATCTTCGTCTTGATATAATTTTTGGTTTCTACCAGACGGTATTGAAAATCAAACTCTAAACCAAGGCAATAGTGCTTATTACGCGAGTAAGAAAGCTCTAAATATGGTTTTTCTGTATGATAAGTATAGGTATTCTGTTGAAGCTGTATCCCAGTACAAAAATTACGTTGTTTTATTAATACACCCTTACCATCATCTGTTATTCCTGCGGTTGCCAAAACTAAATCGAGAAGATCATAAAGATAATATGACGAAAAAATTACATGATCCGTTGAAAAGCCACAATTTTTACTACTATTATATTCAAATTTCGGGTGCCGAAGTGATTTTGTAAATTGGGAAATTACCGAAACCATTGTTGATAACGGCGAATCACTTGATTCCTCCATAGTATTTTCTACTTTTGTCCAATTAATTAGGATCTCATTAAGATACATCTTATTAATCGGGTTTTGTTCGTTTTGTAAGCTCTCTCGTAGTTTGTCTCCGTAGATCATTATGCCTCCTGTATATATATTTTATTCATGTTTCCTCAGATCAGAGTTCCACAACAGATTAATGAAACTTAGGTTATCTTGTAATATTCTTCTGAATCGAAAGAAAAAAAATCTTCTTTAAATATCATCTAGTTCTTAGCTCGCTAATAATTGGTTTCTTCCATTTCCTTCTACTATTCTCCGGTAAATATAAGTATCAAGTTAATCGTCTTACGAGGTATGATTTTCGAAGTGTAGTCTTTATAGCATTTCCACTTGACATTAAATGTAGCGGCAATCTCTGATTACCACAATGGCGATTAAAAATCGCCGCTACGATATTGGTTAATGTATAGTGGAAATGCTATAAAACTGAATCTTTTGCTCTAACGAGATGGCATAAATACTTATGATAGCATTGCCGTATTTTCATACCGAATTGGGACATCAGTGTTAGTGAACCAAAGAACACTTTTCACGCGGATATACTTATAACCTTTTTCATCAATTCTCGAGGAAAAAGCTTGAAGAAATTAATATTCAGACACCCTATAATCTCGATCACCGCTATGTATACTTTGACCCCGCCCAAGTTTATTTTCTTGAATTAATCTAAAGGTATCTTTATAACTAACAGCGTTAATATTCCCAATAATAATAAATTTTTATCATACTCAACTAATCGCACTATATATCCTCGTAGAAAAAAAGAAGATTAGTTAGTACGATATTAGCCTCTTTAACTAGTTCGATACATTCCTGCGTCCGAATATCACCATTGCCTTTGAGCAACGTGAGGATATTTTTTTTATTCCTGAGGATTAATTCAACATCCTTGATCCCCGTAGCACTGTCTTGCTCTTCGTAGGTTTGATCTTTCATGATGATCTTATGTGGGCATTTCGTAGTTTTATTTTCTTCAGGTTCAAAATCAAAAAGTAACAGCTGTTTACCCACAATTGGTGAACCATCATAACAGGTAGCAATCAGTTTTTTAAACCTAAAAAGATGAAAAACATTCGCAAAATATACAAAGATATTGCTCTCATAAGGATTATCATAGGTACATAAAATAACATTATCTTTGAAATAAGGTTTATCATAGAGCATCTCTTTTTCAATATCGGTCAGTTGGGTATAAAACTCGTCAGTCTTGTTCTTTTTGGCTTTTTGTAACTCTTTATTGAGAGCAATTCTTCGGATTTCCATCTGTCATTGTTTGTCTTTTTTGATTAGCAGAATCTCTCTCTTTATTTAACTATACGATGCTTGCGTATTTAGAATACTATTTTTTTGCTGTCAAGCAAAATTTAAGGGATTTTTCTTATTTATTGCACTTCAAGGATAATATTACTCTGACGAAGTATATTATCAGCTACGGGACATCTTTTTTCTACTTCATTAGCAAAAGTAATTTTTTCTTCATGGCTTAAATCAGCATTTATCTTTACTAAAATCTTAAAAGAGGTAAATCCAGCACTTCCTTCGTCAGTTTTGCATAATAAAAAATCTGTATTAATCTCAGCCACTATTTTTGCATCAACACTTCGAAGGTTGATTTTTCTTTGTTGGGCTATTTGCCGAGCAATGGTACAAAAACATCCTGCGAGCCCAAAGAGAAAATATTCGAGAGGGGTTGGTGCTGTGTCTCGACCAACAGGTTTTGGTTGATCTATTTTTAATGTAAAGTGCCGGGCTTTGATCTCGACTTCATAACTATCTGTAATATATGCAGAAACTTCTACTGTTTTCTTGGGCATATTAAACTCCTTATGTTTATTTATATAATGATATTTTTGCCAACAACATCAAGATTGAAAAACTTTATTTTTTTGGGTACACATTAAGTTACTATAAATGACAGGTCGAAGACTACCATTGATGTTATAGGTTAATCCTTTGCATTAAAAATTCAAATTGCTTAAAATCTAACATCTGTTCTCCATCAGATAAAGCTTGGGTAGGATCCGGATGGATTTCAATCATAGCACCTGAGACCCCAGTAACATGACTAGCAAGAACCATAGGGATTACGAGTCTAGAATTACCTGTGGCATGTGAAGGGTCAGTAATAACATGATAGCTGGTATTTTGAGCTATATAAACGGCGGAGGCTAGATCAAAGGTATAACGAGTACAATTTTCAAAAGTACGAATACCTCTCTCACACAAAATTATTTGCTCATTACCATTTTGTTTCAAGTACTCGGCTGCCATCAACCACTCGTGTACGGTTGCAGAAAACCCTCTTTTTAGAATAATGGGTTTGGAGAGTTGGCTAACTTCTTTTAAAAGCTGATAATTGAACATATTTCTTGTACCAATCACCACTAGATCAATATATTTATTAAAAAAATCTATTTCTTTTTCGGAGGTGATTTCACTCACCGCAAATAAATCATAATCGTGAGCCACAGATGCCAATAGTAATAATCCCTTTTCGCCATGTCCCTGAAAGCTAGACGGAGAAGTACGAAGCTTATGACCTCCACCTCTGAGCATTTTTACTCCGTTCTGCTGTAATATTTTAGCTGTGCTAACAAGGGATTTATCATCTTCAACAGCACAAGGTCCAGCGATTAAATGAAACTGAAGATCAGAAAACAAGATTACTTGATGTAGTGAAATAACCTTTTTTTGCATGAAAATAACCTATTAATGAGACAGTTTTTTATATTCCTAATTGATGTCATTTGAGGAAAAGATAAAAATTCAGGAGTTGAATCTGCATTCTGCTTCCTCACAAATTCTTATTTACTCTTGACCAATAATACTAATGGGAAATATGAAATCAAAATTAAAACAATGTACTTTAAGGTGACCTTCTATAAAGTAACGATTATTTAGGTTCTGTGGAGCAGGACGATTAGTAATAAAGCGTACATAACCTGTTTTTCGAGTTTCATGATTTAAAAAACTCACAGGTGTAAATAAATTTACTGTTCCGAAAAGATTATTATTGATTTGCATACTTCCTGAAAATTCTGTGATGTCCAGATCAAACATTGATCGATTAACGATATTCAAGTTACATTCCACAAAATCATCGGAGATTCTTACACTTTCAATCATAAGAGAATTTTTGAAGGAATCAACTAAAAAATCATTTACTAATAACTTTAGCTTAATGGGTAAAATCTGGTTGATATTTAATACTTTATAAAAGAATAAAACTCGTGTTACCACATTTCCTTGAATATTAAAAGGGTATAATTCGCGTGGATCTCCAGCAAATTGGGCAAACCAAGCGTTATTAATAGTTGCTGTCATTTTTACCAAACTTACTTCATATGGGTTCACATTAATGTTATTATCGGTATTGACTTTGGTGATGGCATTTCCTTCTTCTACCAGATAAAGCTCAGTGTAATCGATGATATAAGCAAAATAAGAATTACTATTTATTTCCCAAATCATTTCTAAAAAAGTATCTGTTTCATTTTTACCGAGAATACGGGCAGAAATGAGATTCTCAAACACTGGAGATGGTATTAGAAAATATGTTGCAACATTGATAAGGACACACAGCCCGATCAAAATAAGAGAAAAAATGAATATAAATTTGGTAAAACCTTGCATCATTTAACCTATGTTAATATTTATTATGGGAAAATATGGTAGGAGGGTTAAAACAACTAAAACTATTGCCACCAGAAAGATGATCAATACCCAAGGTAATTTCATAGAAGAAGAAACAACCTTTGTTACTTTTTTGGGACGTTCAACATTACCTTGAGTGATGCGCAAAGCAATCATTGTAAAGTCTTCATATGATTTTTTATTTGTCGCATAACCCCACAAATAATTGAAGCCATCCACCAGACGACGATTTTCAAAAGCAGTGTAAATACTAAATCGGGTTAGCCGTTCATAACTTCCCTTAGTACCTAATAAAATTAAATCATTTTCGTATAAATCGATTCTTTCCTTGATTTCTGGTTTTTCAAAGACTAGTCCAATTTTACGAGCTGTAGAAGGTAAAGCACGAGAAATGACTAAATCTGCATGTTCGTCAGTTCGATATTCTTCACTATACACCTGAAGATTTGATGATAAAGAGATTAATTCGTTATCGCGGAGCAGATAGATTTTGGTTTCCCCTAGATTAGCCATAAAGACTTGGTCTTGAGTAATGAGGAGAAGAGCTAATGAAACAGAACAATTAGCGAGCCATGTTGTTGTTTCGCCAATTTTCTGCATTTCCTGAGCAGCTAATTCTAAGGATTGATGAATAGTATAATGCGGGTTAAACTCACGTTGGGTTATTTTTTCAAAAGAATTCTTGATCGTGTTTAATATTTGTTCAGCAACTTGATCTGTGCCTTCTTTACCATCACCATGTACAATAATCCATAACTGGCCAAAAATTCCTATAAGATTGGCATAAAAATCATGACTAATGTTTCTGTAAATAGAATTTCGGAAAAAACTCTCTTGTTCGAAAATTATTGTTCCCATATTTTATTCGCCACCATAATAACTTTCCGCGTTCCATAAGTTCGTTGCTTTCATTTTATCAGCACGTTCGATAACTAAATCGATGTCTAAATGAACTAATTGAGATATAGCGACATCAGAAAAATTATTATATAAACCGATAATATTTCCCTGATGATAATATACGCGTACCAAATTCCCTTCTTTATCAAAGGTTAAACTAAAAGGGTATGCAAAACTACTAATTTCTTGTAACGATGAATCGATATCATCAATCATCGCAAATAAATAAACTCGTTCATAAAAGGTATCTTCTTCTTTATCCAAAATCAGATATGTTACAAAAGGCACTGCCTTAACCAAATGATCTTGCGCAAAAGTATCTATAATTATTTGAGAATATCGATCTAATTCTCTATTTGGATATTGTCTAATAGTACCTGGTTGTTCTGTTTTTGAACAACAAAAAAAAACAAATAACAACAAAAATAAAACCCCAAATTTTATTTTTATTACATATTTAGTCCGTAGATTAGTTAATCTTTCTTTCATAATTATTCTACTTGATTATCTCCGGGTTGGAATATAATATCAATCATAATTTTGTTATAGCCAGCTCTTAAAACCTCATTCTTATTGCTAATTGCACATTAAGAACTTCTTTTGGTAAACCCTCGATTTCACGATACTCTTGTCCTACATTATCGATGTGTAAAAATAATTTTAAATAGGGCGTAAAATCATATGCACTAAAAGCTGACAAGAAAAATGTATCTTCGAGGGTGGTTTGTTTTTTATCTTCATCCAAATTTGTGGAATATCTTTGATATAAGAGTGAACTTTTAATACCTGTCGTAAATTTTAGATAATGGTATTCCAGGGTGGTAATATTTTGGAGATGTGCTTCCCAAGGGATAGCTAATTTCGAACGAGAGAGCTCAGTCTCTAGATAAGCAAAATTATTTGTAAGAGTAAATCCATTAATCTCCTTTTGTAAATCTAAACCAAAAGTCAATTTACGAGCATTTTCCTTTTTCCAAAGATATTCATAATCAGGACCCGGGGCAACGTTTAAATGGGAAAAATATAAATAATTATAATGTTTTACTATTTGAGCTTTAGCATACACTCGGATATAAATGGGAATATAAAAATTTAAAGATGCCGTCGCGTTAATAGGAGTTTGTGAAACATCCTTGATTTCGTTTAGATCAGCAAAACCAAAATATTCTTGATAGTCAAACAAAGATTTTCGCTCTAAAAATGGTTGATTGGAAAGTGAAAAATCCACATATTTGTTAAGGTTGAATGTTTGAGATATTAATAAAGAGGGTGGGGCGGGGTCCTTATTAACTTGAACATTTATTGCTAACAAATTTACATTTGGAAGAGCTAAATAAAAATTACTTTCTGCATACGGCTTGTCATGTTTAAAATGAAGATCAAAATCAAGTCCATGCAAAAAACTTTCGATCCGGAATTTATTTGTTAGCGAAATCTCAAACGGTTGTAGTTCCTGATCGGAATTATCATTTTGATAGTTTAAAAAATCAAGATCAAGCTGAGTTTTTTGAAAAAAAGGGTGATTTTTGGGTTCCGCAGAAAGAGAAAATCCGAATTTAGATAAATCAGATTCAAGAGGGCGCAAATCGCGATAATATTTAGTTTTTTTATTAGACTCGCCTCCTTTTTGTGCATTATAATTAAATCGTAAAGCGGGTCTTAGCCCAACATTGGTATACCAAACTAGAGGTACCCAGTCCATCTTGTAATCTCTTGTGGTAAAATTTTTTTCTTCGTTTTTTCCCAAAGCACTAGCATAAATATTAAGTTCTGGTACAGTATAGCTTTGCATGCCAATTCTGAAATCCATTCGAGGGTTAAAATCAGAAATTGTCGTTCCTCCTTTTGCATATAGATAGAACCAATATTTTTGATAATCATTAATATCTCGTATCTTTAATATAGGTTTATACCGTAGCCTTTCGGAATTAGCTATTCTATGAAACGGAGATAAATCTTTCGATATACGAAGTGAATCTGGATTTTCAATAACATTACCTACGACATCAATAGGGTCGATTCTTATTTGTTGACAGTTTAAAATACTGAATAAGGAAATAAAATAGATACCTAAGATGCTGCTAAGTAGAGCTATTCTTCTTCTCTTATACTGCTGAGAAGGGCAGGGTAAGGGAGAAAACCTAACATCCAGAATTATCTTTTGGTCGTTATTATTTATCATCATTACCCCCATAACCTATTAAATTCGTCTACTTGCTCAGGTTTTAAATTTGGTTTAATATTTTCAAAATTTTCCCGTGCTCTTTGTCTTTCTCCTTGTCGAAGGTAGATTTTGATAATATAGAATTCGGCTTCCCAACGAAGATCAGTTTGACTACTGAAAATATATCTAATCTTTAAAAAATGAGTTAAGGACTCATCATTGCGATTTTGTAAGAAACAAATTTCGCCTTGTTTCATTGTTGCCTTGGCCTTCATTTGGGTTTGAGATGAATTTTCTAATTCCTCTGCAATGGATAAGGCTTCCGAAAAATCTCGGAGTCCGATTAACCAATCAATGAGACTAAATCTAGCTAATTGCTGATGGTATTCTGAGGCAAAACCGCAAAATTGGTTGTAATAACGCATAAACTCATTATCTTTTCTTTCGACCATTTTTTCTAGTAATGTTAACCAATATTGTTCATTTTCTCCGGCATTAGCAGCTCTTTTAAATCTAGTAAGTGCTGCAGAATAATCTGTTTGTGCCCATTTGATATGTCCCCATTCATAATAAATATAAGGATCATTAGTCTTATTTGCTAACTCTAAGTAAATCTTATCTGCTTCTTCAAGCCTGTTTGCCCATGTGTAGTTATTAGCCAGCATAATCATTAGCCGTTGCTCTTCCATTTTTTCTGGGTAGGTTCTGAATAATTGGTTCAAAGTTGAAATAGAAGAGGAATAATTCTTTTGTTCATACTCAAAGTTAGCTTTATATTCGTATAAAAGAATCCGAAAACTATCTTTTTCATTACGCAGTATAGATAGGTTTAAAAACTCGGAAAACATATTAAGTCTTTGTTGTCTCTGGTAGCTTGTTTGCAACCCTTTTAATGAAGATTCAACAATTACTGAGCTATTTCGATCATTTACTAAATCCATCCACGTGTTAATAGCTGCGTCGTCTTGCCCCAAATTGAAATAACTATTCGCTAACCCCGCTTGTGCTCTTGTTAGTTCTGGTGAATCGGGAAAAGTATCAACATACTCTTTATAGAGAGAAAGCGCCTGTATATAATTATCTGCATTAAACGCGGCGTTTGCTGCTGATAAGATATAGCGACCCGGGTCCTCGCTTTCCTCGGCCAGACGTCGGTATAGCGCTGTTGCTTGGTCATAATTTTTGAGGTTATAATGTGTCCAAGCTTGTCTTGACCAAACCAGATGTACCGATTCACGATCTTTACCGTTTTTTTCTGCTATTTTATATGCTTCGAGAGCTTGGTTATAATTTCTTTGAGCAAAATAAATATTTCCCCAAAGAAGATATTTATCATAAAGATAATCAGAAGTTTCCGGCACAAATTCTAAATAATCAAGAGCAGCCCGAAAATCATTTCTTAAAAATTCAGCATATGCTAATCGTAAATGAACAACAGGCCGATCCATACCTCCAGAAAGAGCACGTTGATAATGTTGAACAGCAAAAACTTGGTTGCGATGTAACTCTTTTTCACCTAAATAAAAATAGGCAATACCTACTTTATCGGAATTTGGGTATTCTTGGATTAATTGGACCAAATATTTAGATGATTGATCTAAACGATTCAGGAAAAAGAAGCTTAAACCAAGCTTAAAGAGAGCTTCATCCTTTAGGGTGGATGGGATTAAATGCATATAAGTCTCAAATGTCAAGCTCGAAGCCTCATAATCTTGCAAAGAAAATTCCAAATCTCCCTTTAAATAGTAAGCTAATTGGCGGTTAACATCATCCATATTAAACAGTAAGGCTTTATTTACATATTCATATGCCAAAGCATAATTGTTATTCTGGTGTTCATAATAAGCAAGTTGATAATAAACATCAGCTTCCCAATCTTGATCAGGATTTTTAACCAAAAAGTCCTTCAATAATTGATCTGCTTCTCGGGTATTATTTTTCGCAATAATTTGGACTAAATTAAAAAAACTCATGGTGCGGATATTTTGAGTATTACCAGATTCCGAAAGACGATTAAAAATAGTTAATGCTTGATTGTCATCTCCTTTCTCTTTGTGAATTAAGGCTCGATAATAATCGATATTTTGAGAATCTTCTTTTAATTCTTTGATCAAACTTTGTGCCTCGTCATAATTCTTTAAATTGATGTGAGCAATTATTTTTTTCAGAATTATATCATCTGTATAGAGAGTGTGTTCATCGAATTGTGCAGGACAAAGCTCTAAAATAGATCGATATTCAGCACGGCTCTCATGGTATGTACATATCATTAATAAACCTTGTTGGTAGGACGCTACAGATTTAGGATAGCGGTAGTTTAAATCTTCTAAGTATTCTTTAGCTAGTGATAGATCATTTTTGGCTAAAGAAAGCCGAATCATATTTATATAAGTTAGTTCAGAATTATTGTTGCGGTGTAGTTCCCGATAAATACTTTCTGCTTCTTCGAATCTATTCTCTTCAATAAAAATATCACTCATAAGTTGAAAACCATCATTTCTGCGGTTGTGGTCTGGAAATTTTTCGATATAACTTTGCGTAAGAGCTAATGATTCTTTATTATTTCCTAATCTTCTCTCTATTATAGCCAAAGTTATCAGAGCATTGGCACGCAAGGAAGGGCTTAAATCTTTGTTGTTTAATAAGGTTATTATTTTCTGGGCTTCTGTGTATGCTCCTTGTTTTAAGAGAATATCAGCCTTAATTAAATAAATTGGAATTTGGTACTGCTCATCATCAAGGGAGGTTTCGATTTTTAAAATTTCTTTTAAAGCTAAGTCATAGAACCCATCATTATATAATCCCGTGATAAAATTGATACTATCATTTAAATCAGCATAATTTTTCGTGATACTCAACAACAATATCAACCAAAAAACAATTTGCACTGCTTTCTTCATCCCTTTTCTCCTTTTTTCCTTGCGAACATTTAGTTCACCTTGAGGCGAAGCTTACTATTTATACCCAAACTCGTGGAGAGCTCCTTTTTTCTTACGCCAGTCTTTTTTTATCTTCACCCACAAGTTTAAAACTGTTTTTTTACCTGTAATGTTACTAATATCTTTTTCTGACAATCTTCGTAATTCTCCAATTTTTTTTCCACCTTTCCCAATAAGGATTGGTTTTTGTGAATCACGCTCCAAATATATATTCGCATAAATCAAATTATGATCTTCCTCTTCTAAAAATTTTTCTACAACTACCGTGCTACAATATGGAATCTCCTCGCCATAACGAAGAAATATTTTTTCTCGAATAATTTCTTGAACAAAGAAACGCATTGGTAAATCGGAAAGCTCATCTTGATTATATAGGGGGGGGGAATATGGTAAATATTGTTCAATACTTTTGAGAACCGCAGAAAAATTTATATCTTGAAGAGCAGAAATGATAAAATAATGGTTAAATTTTCCCTGAACAATGGATAAAGTATGAATAATCTCTTTAGTTAGTAAATCAGCTTTGTTAAACAAACAAATTTTCGGTTTTAGAGTTTTTTCAATAAGAGAAATTAATACTTCATCACCGGGGCTAGGATAGTTTGTTCCATCGGCTAGAAAGAGAATCACATCACAATTTTTTAGAGAATCCATGAGATAGTTTAGCATTTTCTTTTGTAATTCATAACGCGGGGTTAAAAAACCTGGCGTATCCAAAAAGATGATTTGAGATTGGGTACTATGCAAAATCCCTTTGATATTCAAACGGGTTGTCTGAGGTTTTGGAGTGACAATAGAGAGTTTTTCTCCAATCAATTTATTTAATAAAGTCGATTTTCCCACATTCGGTTTACCAATAATGGACACAAATCCTGACTTAAAATCAGTAATTTCCATTCTACTTTAATCCTCTGTTCAATAAGCAACTACACAAGGGCGGCAAAGTGATGTCATTTATACTTATCTCTATGTTTACCAAAGTCATCATCGTTACATTCGTTTACTAAACTAGCCCCAAAAATAAAGATATCGATATATCCAACATCTCTTCTCTATTCCAATTTATTTAGGTTATATAATTTGTCAAGGGAGAAATTGGCAAAAAAAAATAATTTACCATACTTATTTCGATAGAAAACAGGTTTTACGGAGTTATGATTGTGCACAAAGTCTAATTTTTAGTACTTAAGGCTCTCGTATAGTGAGATTTAGTAGTAGCAACGACACCTCCCCGTTGACCATAGTTAATGACAAAAAAATGTATCTTATTAGATAACAAAATGTTATAAATACTGTACAAATTTTAATAACATAAGATTCATCGCTGGGACGCGGTTATTACTTTTTTTCGTAAACAACAGATAACTGCTAAGTGGTAGCTTATGATTTCAAAATCCTGTTTTGATGTTATGTCACTTTAGTCTCTTGCATAAAGGTCGCGAGTATAAACTTTTTCTGCAACATCAATTAAATCATCTGATAAACGATTGCTAACAATAAGATCACTAATCGATTTAAATTCTTGCAAATCATGAATAACCCTTGAATTATAAAACAAGGATTCGCGTAAAGAAGGTTCATACACAATAACTTCAACTCCTTTCGCTTTTATTCTTTTCATAATTCCTTGAATGGCAGATTGCCGAAAATTATCTGATCCAGATTTCATGGTTAAACGATATATTCCCACAAGGCGAGGTTTTTTTGCTAAAATCATTTCAGAAATATGGTCTTTTCTGGTACGATTAGCATCAACAATCGCCGACATAATGTTTTGAGGAACATTGGCATAATTTGCCAAAAGTTGTTTGGTATCTTTTGGTAAACAATACCCTCCATAACCAAAAGAAGGATTATTATAATGGTTACCAATTCTGGGATCTAAACTTACTCCATCAATTATTTGGGCAGTGTCCAGACCTCTGATTTCAGCAAAGGAATCTAGTTCGTTAAAAAAAGCAACTCTTAACGCTAAATAGGTGTTGGCAAATAGTTTAACCGCTTCAGCTTCGGTTGAATTGGTATATAATATGGGAATGTCTTTTTTTATCGCTCCTTGAACTAATAAATTGGCAAAAATTTCGGATCTTGCGGATCTTTCTCCAATAATGATTCTTGAAGGATATAAATTGTCATATAATGCCTTACCCTCTCTTAAAAATTCAGGAGAAAAAATAATATTCTCTGTTTTAAAGAACCGACGTGCATTCACGACATACCCCACCGGGATAGTGGACTTAATAATGATTACAGCGTCCGGATTTATTAACATTACTTCCTGGATCACAGTTTCCACCGAACTGGTATCAAAATAATTTTTCTCAGCATCATAATTTGTCGGTGTGGAAATAACAACAAAATCAGCTCCAGTAAAGGCTTCGTATGGATTAATGGTTGCAATCAGATGCAAATTTTTCTTGGCTAAGAATTCCTCTATTTCTTTATCTTCTATGGGTGATTTTCTCTGGTTAATGAGATTCACCTTTTCTGGAATAAGGTCTAAGGCATATACTTCATTATTTTGAGCCAGTAATATGGCAATTGATAACCCAACATAGCCAGTACCTGCAATAGCTACTTTCATAAATTCACTCCCTTTTGTCAATATTAATCGATCACACAAGAATATAAAGGAAATGTTTTTTGTCAAGGAGAAAAACTTCGTTGAGTAGAAAAACTGATTGACAAAAAAAGGTCTAAATATTAATTGTTCCAGAAAATCTAAAATAGGAATCTATATTACATGGAATTAGTGCCCGAAAGTATTGTCTTAATTAGTGCCATTTTATTATTTTTATCAATAATTGCTGGGAAAACCGGATACCGGTTGGGCATACCTACTTTATTGTTCTTTTTGGTTATTGGCATTCTTTCAGGTTCTGAAGGTCCGAGCTGGTTTTTAAATATTTCTTTTGATAACTATCATACTGCACAATTCATTGGTATTATAGCTTTAAATTTTATACTTTTTACAGGCGGATTATCAACAAACTGGCAGCACACCAAACCAGTTCTAGGGCAAGGTCTTCTTTTAGCTACCTTGGGGGTTGTATTAACTGCTAGTATTACAGGAATTTTCTTTTTCTATTTAACTATTCTTTTCCCATCTTTACCACGGTTTACTCTTTTAGAATCACTACTATTGGGCTCTATTGTTTCCTCTACAGATGCCGCGGGAGTTTTTTCTGTACTGCGCGCCAAAAATCTTGGTTTGAAAAATAATCTTAAACCCATACTCGAATTTGAAAGTGGAAGTAATGATCCCATGGCGTATATTCTTACTATAACATGTATCTCTCTTATAACAACTCGAAGTATAACCATTATCGACACCATCTTAAATTTTATTATTCAAATGGTTGTTGGTATATCTTTTGGTTTTTTTTGGGGGAAGATAGCCCGACTCATTATGAACAAAATTAAACTTGATTATGAAGGATTATATTTTGTTTTGACCATTGCTATAATGAGTGCTGCTTTTGGATTAGCTCATTTCATTAAGGGAAACGGATTCCTCGCTGTTTATATTGCAGGATTGACTTTGGGAAATTCTAGTTTTCGACACCGAAATACGACTTTAAAAGCTTTTGATGGTTTTACCTGGTTGATGCAAATATCGCTTTTTTTAACTTTAGGTTTGCTTGTTTTCCCCAGCCAATTGCTTGCTCTGACCAGCATTGGGTTAATACTCTCCTTCTTTATCATCATTTTTGCAAGACCATTAGCAGTTTTTATCAGTTTATCTTTCTACAAAATGAAAAAAATCACCTTGCGCGACAGAGCTTTTGTGTCCTGGGTCGGCTTGAAAGGTGCAGTCCCCATTGTCTTTGCAACATACCCGATGATTGAGGCAAATTTTGACCCAATTATTTCACAAACTATTTTTAATTTAGTCTTTTTTATTTCTAGTATCTCACTTATTGTTCAAGGATCAACAATTCCAAGAATAGCAAAATTATTAAAAGTTGACCAACAAGTTGAGGATTCAGAAGGAATACTTGATCGCTTCATAAATGATGAGAAAGCAATTCTTAAAGAAATTAAAATTTCAAGATTTTCTTTTGTACATAATAAAGCACTCCAAGAATTGGATCTTCCGAAGAGTATTATTATTGCTTTAATTTCACGAAACAATAAATTTATCATCCCTGGTGGAGATACTAAACTACTAGAAAACGATCGAATTACTCTACTATCTATTGACAAAAAAAATATGTATGAAGCTTTAAAATTATTTCAATAAGCGTACAAAATGGTAAATGAGGAGTTAAAACTAATACTGCAAAAGCAAGATATTCTTTTGATTGGATTTATGGGATCAGGAAAATCGTATCTGGGAAATATTTTAGCTACTGAACTAAACTCAGAATGCTTGGATACTGATGAGTATATTGCACAAAAGCAAGGTATGAGCATTTTTACTATTTTTCAATCAAAAGGGGAAAAATACTTTCGCCAGCTTGAAAAAAATCTTTTACAAGACCTAACCTTTATTAATTCCCCCCAAAAAAGAATTATTGCCTCTGGAGGAGGATTCCCTATTCCGAAAGGTAATCAAAAACTAATCAAGATCTGGAACCCTCTTGTAATCTATCTTGCTCCTTCTTTTGAGACTATCTATTCCCGATTACAAAGATCACAAAGACCCCTTATCTACCGAAGATCGAAAAAAACAATCTTTCAGCTCTGGGGAAAAAGATACTCTATTTACCAAAGTATCGCTCATATTGCTGTTGTGGAAGAAAAAATGGAAAAAATTTTTGATACCTTGCAAGAAAGAATTAAATTATTGCTCCATTCTAAGCTTTACTCTTCTGTTATCATTTCAAATAAAGATTCATAGGGAAAAAGTATATTAGTATTTTTTTTGTTCTGGACAAAACGCAAATTTTGTAGAAATAATGAAGGATTTTTAGTAACTAACGCCAAATGTACTCATCCTAACACTTTTATGGAAACATAAATACTTCTCACATCCACGGTTAGCAACAGCGAGATAAATGGACACCAAAAAGTTTAATTATACCTCGCAAAAAAAAAGGAGAAAAACGAATAATATCTCCTTTTTTTTGCGAGGTATAAAAACGGCGTGGGGGGTAAAATGGTCAACTCCCAAAACTTCATTATTTTTGTCTTGACAGAAAAAACAAGTTTTATTTTTTTTACCAAAAATTTACTTGATATTGGGAGTTGCAGTGGAATACCTTAAAATCGAACAAATTGAATATATCACTTTAATAACTATCAATCGTCAAAGTGCTTTAAATGCTCTAAATGTTGAGTTGCTTCATGAATTAGAAAATATCATCAACAGTATTAATGTGAGCCAAACGCGTTGCGTTATTATTACAGGTGCTGGTGAAAAGGCATTTGTGGCTGGAGCTGATATTGCCTACTTGAAATCACTTACCTGCAAACAGGCTGAAGAATTCTCTTTAATGGGAAACCATGTTTTTTATCTCCTAGAAAAACTACCAATCCCTGTGATCGCAGCTGTTAATGGATATGCTTTAGGGGGCGGGTGCGAACTTGCTTGTGCTTGCGATATCAGACTTGCCTCGGAAAATGCTATTTTTAGCCAACCCGAAGTTGGTTTGGGAATTATGCCTGGATTTGGAGGCACTTTTCGGCTCGCAAAATTGATCGGGCAGGGTCTTGCCAAAGAATATCTGTTTACTGGCGAACGAATAACAGCAAATAAAGCACTCAGTATATGCCTTGTAAATGCCGTTTATCCTCAACAGGAACTGGTTCCTAACGCTATCGAAATGGCAAAAAAAATCTGTCTCCACTCACCTATTGGAATTAACTCGATTAAACAGGTTTTTTTTCATAACCAAAATGAATATATTTTGCAAAAAATAAACATTGAAGCACAGTACTTTGGTAATTGTTTTACTACAGAAGACCAAATAGAAGCCATGTCGGCAATGCTAGAAAAAAGAAAACCAAGACCGTTCCATGGGAAATAAAGAAATGGAGGATAGAACATGAAAATCGGAATTATTGGTGCTGGTACTATGGGAAGGGGAATCGCCTTGGCTTTTACCCAAAAAGAAGAACATCGTGTTATATTGTGCGACCTTGACCTTGATCTTGCCAATCAAGCACTTGAACAACTAAAAAAAGAATTATCAAAACTAACTGCCAAAGGAGTAATTAGCTCTACACTATACGAACCAATCTTAGACCGAATTACGACTGGTACAAAAGAATCGGTAACTGATTGCCACTTAGTGATTGAAGCAGTCCAAGAAAAAATAGAAACCAAAAAGAAACTTTTTGTAGCTCTTAATTCTATTTGTACCAAACAAACTATTTTTGCCTCTAATACCTCTTCTTTATCGATTACAGAATTAAATGAAGACATGGAAAGGCAAGTAATTGGATTACACTTTTTTAACCCTGTTCCTTTGATGAAGCTAGTGGAAATTGTTACTACTAAACGAACTCCGCCAGATCTCTTGGAAAAAATGAAAAACATTGTTACCGATCTAGGAAAAATTCCTGTAATTACCAAGGATCACCCTGGATTTGTTGTCAATAGAATCCTCATTCCGATGATTAATGAAGCTATTGGAGTGTTGGCTAGTGGAACAGCAACCGCTGAGGATATTGATCTAGCAATGAAACTAGGTGCAAACCACCCCATCGGTCCACTTGCTCTTGCGGACTTAATTGGGTTGGATGTTTGTTTGGCGATTATGGAAGTATTTCTCCATAAAACAAAAAATAAAAAATACCAACCGCAGGAATTACTTCTTAAAATGGTTACCGCTGGACATTTAGGTCGAAAAACAGGAAAAGGTTTTTTTACTTATCAATAAATATTGCTATAAACTTCTAACCGTATATCTGTTATTTTGAAAAATTGTTTATTAACTTGCTATGGAGGTATTAGTTTTTTTGATTCCTTACCACTTCAGACTAAAAAAAGATTACCCATTTTTCATCAGGTATTTCATACCAGACTTCATGATTTAAGGAATATAAATGAACCAAGTTCCCTTAGCCGAAAAATACCGTCCTCATACTCTCGATGACATTTTGGGACAAGAACATTTACTAAATGAGAACTGCCTGCTTAACCAGATGTTCATTTCTAAATCTTTTCATTCGTTAATCCTTTGGGGATACCCAGGCACTGGTAAAACAACTATTGCGAAGCTTATTCCCGACTATACCGAGAATCCTTTTGTGGCTTTTTCCGCAGTTTTATCTGGAATCAAAGAAGTTAAGGAGCTCATGAAATCTGCCGAAAACCAAAAAAGGCTAACAAAACTAGCGACTATTCTTTTCATTGACGAGATTCATCGGTTCAATCGCGCTCAACAAGATGCTTTTTTACCTTATGTCGAAAATGGATCTATTATTCTTATCGGAGCAACAACCGAAAACCCTTCATTTCACGTTATCTCAGCTCTTTTATCTCGGTGTCATGTTTTCGTTCTTAATCAATTATCGTCTTCACAGATCTTGAAAATTCTACATAAAATTGTTGCTCATGAAAAGGCAGAAAAATACTATACTGACTATGCTCTTAATTATATTGCGATGTCGTCTGGTGGTGATTCGCGGAAAGCTATTAACCTCCTTGAAATAACCATGGATAATCACCACAATCAAATTGTTGATGAGCATAATATAGAGAGAATTCTCTCTACGAAAACCCTTATTTATGATAAAAACGGTGAAGAGCATTATAACCTTATCTCCGCACTCCATAAATCTTTACGAGGATCAGATCCGCAAGCAGGGTTATATTGGCTTGCTCGAATGCTCGAATCAGGAGACGACCCCAGATATATAGTTCGCCGACTTATTAGGTTTGCTTCTGAGGATATAGGACTATCAGACCCCCATGCTCTTATCCAAGCTATTGCCACCAAAGAAGCTCTCGACTTCCTTGGCTTACCAGAAGCTGATGTCCATCTCGCTCAGCTTGTTGTATACCTTGCGACTGCCCCAAAATCTAATTCTCTCGATGTAGCAATGAGAAAAGCAAAAGCTATTGCCCAAAAAACAGGACACGAACCAGTACCCCTCCATATTCGTAATGCCCCAACAAAATTAATGAATGATCTTGGTTATGGAACTGATTATCAATATGATCATGATCACCCAAACCATTATTATTACCAAAAATATTTCCCCGATCAAATGCAAGAAGAGATTTACTACACTCCCTCCAATTTTGGGTTTGAAAAAGAAATTGAGAAAAGACTACAGTGGTGGAATAGATTAAAAAAAGAGACTTCATCGAAAATATGAAGACAATCTTTTTGTCTATACGGGATCAATGGGTAACTTCCTTATTCTCATTTCTTAATTCTATTAACTGATCATTTTCTATTATACCGCCTCTTCCTTTCTTGTTAAAACCTAAATTCACTTTTTAACATGTAACAATGATTTTTTTATTTCATTCAATTAGTACCAGGTCTTTTTCAACACCCAACGAAGCGAGTATTAATCTTTGTGTTTTAGTGATTATTGTGAGTACTTGTTTCATATCAGACAGTATGACAGATNTNNTCT
>JGI24702J35022_10000037_pt1 | contig 54731 bp, 33 predicted proteins | sample TergutTh196P4_FD_35022 | JGI IMG/M metagenome (IMG submission 35022) | reverse complement strand
TTGCGCTCGGCAGACGTTTTTTTGCTTCCTTATCGCTCAGATGCGCATCCATGCGCATATTCGCGCCGCTCCGCTTCCTTGCTACGCGGTCGGAAGCAAAATAAACGTCTACCTCACCGGGCGTGAATTGTAACTCGGTGTATGAATATGGAACGATTTGCAAGCAACATAATACGACGCAGGAAAGCAATCATTGCCCTCTTTGCCGCAATAGCCGCAATCTGCGCCCTTCTGTACTTCACAGTCCAAGTCAATTATGACATGACCGACTACCTGCCGCCGGACGCGCAATCGACGATAGCCCTCAAAATGCTTGACGCGGAATTCGCCGATGCAATACCAAACGCCATAGTGACAATCGACGGCATATCGCTGATGGAAGCCCGCGAAATGAAGCAAGAGCTGCAATCATGCGCGCACATCATCAGCGTCATATGGCTCGACGACATCGTAGATTTGACCCGGCCGATAGAAATGATGGACAAAACCATTGTCGAGGAATATTATATTGGCGAGACCGCTCGATATAGCGCCGTAATAGAAAAGGGCTTCGAGCGGGAAGCCATTCGACAGATCCGGACGCTCGTCGGCAGCGAGGGAACTGTCACGGGAGAAGCGGCCGACATCGAATTCATGCAATCGGCAGCGACAAGCGAAGTCTTGCAAGCGATGCTCATTCTTGTTCCTGTCATTGTGTTGATTCTGCTCCTTTCCACATCCTCGTGGATAGAGCCATTGCTCTTCCTTGCGGCGATCGGCATGTCAGTTCTCATTAACATGGGCACGAATGCGTTTTTGGGCAGCGTCAGCTTCGTCACAAACTCCGTTACGCCCATCCTTCAGCTTGCGGTATCGTTGGATTACGCAATTTTTCTCTTGCACAGCTTTAGCGAACACAGAGAGTCCGGCCTCGACGTGGACGATGCCATGCGCAAAGCGGTCAAGGACAGTTTTTCGACTGTTGCAGCCAGCGCATCAACGACGCTGTTTGGTTTCCTGGCTCTGGTGTTCATGGATTTTCGCATCGGAGCGGATTTGGGCCTGAATCTTGCGAAAGGCATTGTATTCAGCTTCATATCGGTAATCGTGTTCTTGCCCGCGCTAACGATATGCGCATATAAGGCGATCGACAAGACGCGGCACCGCGGGATCGTTCCAGCATTTGCCAATATTCATAACATGTTGCGCCGCGCGGCGATTCCTGTCGTGGCAATAGTCGCTGTTATAATAATACCCTGTTTCCTTGGCCAGTCGCGAACGGATTTTTTATATGGATACCTCAGCGCGGCACAGACACGCAGCTTCGATGCGGCAGCGCCGGAAGAAGACCCGACCACGATGGTGCTATTGGTGCCACGCGGGGATGCAGCGAGAGAGGAGCTATTATGCTCTGACATACTTGAGCTGCCATATGTCTTATCGGTCGCATCATATGTTAATACTGTCGGGTCCGGAATCCCCCCGGAATTCCTTGGCAGCGCGGTCTCGGGGCAGTTTTATTCTGAAAACCTTGCGCGCATCATAGTTTCCGTCGACGCGCCCACAGAGGGGGGCATTGCATTCGAGGCGGTGGAGCAGATTACCGCCGCCGCAGAAAGGCATTATCCCTTTGAGGCATACTCGGCAGGGCAAAGCGTGAACATATATGACATCAAAAACATTGTGCAAAAAGACAACCGCATAACGAACATAATCGCCATTGCGGCGATATTCATGGTCCTTGTCATTACTTTCAAGTCAGCGCTGCGCCCGTTGTTGCTCTTATTCACGATCGAGGCCGCCATATGGATCAATTTGTCCATACCGTTTTTTACGGGGACATCGATCAGCTACATAGGCTATCTCGTGTTAAACACGGTGCAGCTTGGCGCCACGGTCGACTATGCAATTTTATTGACAGTGGCATATACTCGCAACAAACGGAGCATGCCTTTAAGCGATGCCATTCACAAAGCGTTGGGGGACTCATTCCGTTCGATATTGGTGTCGGCGGCCATACTTGCTACTGCGGGCTTTACGCTGGCCTCCACATCGTCTATTCCGATAGTCAATGATATCGGGATGCTGCTCGGGAGGGGCACGCTGCTGTCGATGCTGATGGTGTTGGTATTCTTGCCGGCTGTATTAACCTTTTTTGATAGATTCAATAGAACGAACATTAAGCAATTAAGCAATTAAGCAATGAGCCACGGAGGTATTTCATCAATGAGAACAAAAAGCAGAATCATAACTGTTGCGCTGATTATCGCGCTCGCCGTAGGTTTGTGCACTACTTCGCTCCCCGCAGGCAGCGACAGCACGAATAGCGACAGGGCATATACTACCGGCGCGGGCACATCGCCCGCCTCAGTCAATTCGCTCCCGCGAAGCGGGTCTGCGGGGATGCCGCAAAAGGACGAGGTCGTCTATGCCCGCCTTGATAGCGCCGGAGAGGTGCAAAATATTTATGTCGTAAACCACTTCACATTCGAGGGAAGCGGAGCCTTTATCGATTATGGGGACTATACCGCAGTGGTTAATTTGACCGACTTGCAGCCGATTGCCATATCCGGCGGCGAAGCATCCGCGTGGACGGACAGTAAAGAGTTTTTCTATCAGGGCTACCTTGCCGGCAAGGATGTGCCTTGGATATATGACATCGGCTTCTCGCTCGATGGCGCGCGGACGCAGCCGGATGACCTCGCGGGAAAATCAGGCAAGATTGAGATTCGCATAAAAACAACTAAAAATGGAGCAATCGAGGAGACCTTCTATAATAATTACATGCAGCAGATCACGCTAACGCTGGATATGTATAAATGCAAGAACATAGTCGCACCCGATGCAACGGCTGCGAATGTAGGAAAAAACCGTATGCTTGTGTTCACCGTGCTGCCGGGAAGTGATGCTGACATTTCCGTTGTTTTTGATGCGGAAGATTTTGAAATGGCGGGGATTGAGGTGTCCGCAGTACCTTTCAACATGAATTTAAGCATGAACATGCTTGATGTCGATGACATGCTCGGCGATTTTGTCCAACTCACGGATGCAATCGAAACGTTGAACGCAGGCATCGGGCTGCTCCAAAGCAATGTCGCAATAATGGCCGAGGGCGCTACTGCCTTAAAAACAGGTTCCGCAGGCTTTGCCGATGGACTCATGCAACTGGGGGAGAACACTGGGGAATTGGCCGAGGCGTCCGCGCAGATGCAGGGCGCATTGGCTCAAATTTCCAGCGCGCTTGGATCGATAAACGGAACTGCGGAGGATTCGCCCATTTCGGAGCTGGCTTTGCTGCCGACAGGTCTCACGAGCCTCGCTGACGGGCTGGACCAGGTTTATGGCGGCATCCTTCAATTGCGGGAAGGATATGCGCAGGCCTATTTCGCGCTGGATGGGGCGCTCATGGGCATTCCTGACATCCAAATCAGCGAAGAGGGGCTGTATGGTTTATATGCAAAAGCGGACGAAGACGAGCGCCGGTTGCTGGGCGACCTAACGGACAGTTATGCCGCCGCCATGACTGTTAAAGCTACATATGCGCAGGTTAAGGCCGCGTTTGCCTCCGTGACGGTGACCCTTGATACGTTGGCGCCTTCAATTGGGACTATATCATCATCGTTGCGTGGCATCGCAACGCAGATAAACAGCGTTTTGTCCGGCAGCGATGGCAATGATTCAATTGGTCAGATACGCTTGTTGGCGGACAGCATTTCTCAGCTTTCAGGCTCATATCAGGTCTTCCATGAGGGGCTTGTCGCCTATTTGCAAGGCATAAGCGCCCTTTCGGATGGCTATGCCGGCATCGACAGCGGCATTGCGGGGTTGAGCAGCGGCACGACGGCGATGCTTGACGGCATAGCGGAGATCCATGATGGCACGTCCAGAATGGCGGATGAGTCTGCCGACATTCCGGAGTTGGTGCGCAGCGAAGTCGATAAACTGCTGGACGATTATAAGGGCGGCGATTTTGAGGCGGTTTCGTTCGCGTCCGGCAGGAATGATAACATCAATTTCGTGCAATTTGTGTTTGTGACGGAGGGGATTTCGAAACCGAAGGTCGATGTTGTTTACCAATCCGAGGAGAGACTGCTTAATTTTTGGGACCGCCTTTTGAACCTGTTCAGTTGATGGCTAGTGCTTAATATTAAGAAACCGACGCTGTATAAACGGTGTCGGTTTTTTTGCGTTTTATGTTGAAAGTTTAACCAAAATGCAGTAAAATAGATGCATCAATTAATTAATCCACCCGCAACATTATATCAGGAGGGCCGGCATGGAAGAAAAAAAGGCATGCATTTTTCTTATAGACGACAATATCGTCAACCTCAATACCGGAAAAAGCGCCTTACAACATAAATATACCGTCATCACGATACCCTCCGGCGAAAAGCTGTTCTTCGCTCTGGAGAAAGTCAGGCCTGATCTGATATTGCTCGATGTCGACATGCCCGGCATGAGCGGTTATGACGTCATGCGCGGGCTAAAGCTGAACACCGACACCGCAGACATCCCCGTGATCTTCCTTACCGGGAAAAACGAGGTGAAAGACGAGCTCCATGGGTTCACCCTTGGCGCCGTCGACTACATCACAAAACCCTTTTCACCGCCACTGCTGCTTAAAAGGGTCGAGCTTCATCTGGTTCTCAAAGCGCGCGAAGAGGAGCTGCGTGAATTCAGCGGCAACCTCCTTAAAATGGTCAATGAACGTACGAATGATATTTCAATTTTGCAAAACGCGATCATCATGTGGGCTGCGGAGGTCATTGAGTTCCGCGACGAGGAGACGGGCCAGCATGTCGAGCGCGTGCAAAAATACTTGGAGATTTTGCTTGGAGCGATGGCGGAATCCAGCATATATGCGGACGAGGTCGTTTCATGGGACATAGATGCGTTCTTGAAATCCGCGCTTTTACATGATGTTGGGAAGATTAAAATCCGCGATGACGTTCTCTTGAAGACATCCAGGCTATCTGATGAGGAGCTCGTCAACATGAAGCTGCACTCGCTTTATGGCAAGAGCTTGCTGGAGAGCCTGCAAGATAAGGTGCCTAACCAAACTTTTCTCGAATATGCGAAGGTTCTGGCGCATAGGCATCACGAACGCTGGGATGGCACGGGTTATCCCGATCGTTTGAAGGGCGAGGAGATTCCCCTGCAAGCGCGAATGATGGCCATAGCGGATGTTTATGATGCTCTTATTTCGGAACGTCCATATAAGAGGGCATATTCACATGAGGAGGCCATGGATATCATTGCCGAGGGACGCGGGACGCAATTCGACCCGATTCTTACGGATCTTTTCATCGAGCTTGGCCCGCTGATCAAAGACATCAGCCGAGCGCAAGGGCGTGAATACTAGCCGAGCTGGCATCCGAGTTGTATTATTAACAGAAGGAGTATTGTTCGATGCAATGTCTCCGCATTTTCATAGACTTTGGCAGCACCTTCACGAAGGTTGTTGCTTTTGATTTGGAAAAAGAAGAACTCATAGCGAGGGTGCAGGCCCCGTCCAGCGTGGATACCGACATTATGATCGGTCTGCGAGCGGCTTTGGACCTGCTGCGGGAGACAGTCGAAGTCCGCGATGATGACATAGGGCAGGCATTGGCTTGCAGCAGCGCGGCAGGCGGACTGCGAATGATTTGCATCGGCTTGGTTCCGGAATATACCACCGAAGCGGGGCGGCTGGCAGCTCTCGGCGCGGGGGCCAAAGTCGTGGGGACATACTCATATGAGCTTTCGCGCCGCGAGACTGAGGAGATAGCCGCGTCGAGGCCTGATATCGTCCTGCTCACGGGCGGGACGGACGGCGGCAATAAGACAAACATCATCCACAACGCGAGAATGCTGGCCTCGGTCGGCGATAGCGTTAAAAACATCATTGTCGCGGGTAACAAATCAGCCGAGGACGAGGTTTATGGCATCTTTGCCGAAGCGGGCAAGGATGTTTTGATTACGAAAAACGTCATGCCGGAATTTGGCGAGCTGGAGCTGGAACCAGTCAACGATAAGATCCGCGATGTCTTCATACGCCATATTACGGAAGCTAAGGGCATCGCAGGCGCAAGGAGGATGATCAGCGACGTCCTCATGCCGACGCCTTCCGCCGTGCTGGACGCGGCAAAGCTGATTTCTGACGGAGCGGAGAACGAGCCGGGATTGGGCGAGCTCTTGCTTGTTGATGTCGGCGGCGCGACTACCGATGTTTATTCCATTGCAACTGGCGCGCCGACGAATAATGCGGTCGCAATGATCGGGCTGCCGGAGCCATATGCGAAAAGGACCGTCGAGGGCGACATTGGCTTGTTTCATAATCTCGATACTCTCGCTGAATTGGCGGCAGGGGAATTTGCGGCTCACGGCGGCAGCGGCGCGGAGGTTCGAAACAGGATTCAATCTTTGCGCGATGTCAGGAGCGTGCCCATCGGCGAGGAACAGAAGCATGACCAATTGCTCCTGTCGCGCAAGGCTGTCAAGACCGCCGTGGACCGGCATGCGGGCAGGCTCGAGCGCAGGGTCACTCATAATGGAGAGATTTGGTTCCAGCGTGGCAAAGACTTGTCGAAGCTGGGCATTGTGCTGGGAGGAGGCGGGCCGTTGGCGTTTTCTTCCGACCCTCGCTTTGTTCTGGAAGGAGCGGTATTGGAGCGGGAGAATTCAGCCGTTTTGAAGCCGCGGGCTCCCGCATTTTTGCTCGATGAGAAATATATTCTATTTGCAGCCGGGTTGTTGGCAAAAAGCCAGCCTGTGAAAGCATTGAGGATTATGAAGAAATATCTGTCAAAAATATGATGATTGCCTTCACAAGCGCAATTGATGATACAATGGATTTACAAATGGTATAATCTTTATTTGTTGAAAATCACACATTTGTCGCATTGACAGACTTTCGTGCATAATGTATAATCCACTAATCACAGACTCCCGCCACGCCGTTGGGAGAGGTACCGAATTATAGCGAATACTGCGGAAGACATACATGATGGGTCGGCGGGGATTTCCCCGCAGAACAATATATGCATAAGGAGATAATAAAATGAGAAGAATGAAGATCATAGCGATGCTGCTTGTTCTTGTTATGGCCGTTGGCTTCATAGCAAGCTGCGACAAGCCAAAGGAAACGACAAACACATCTAACAACGACAACACCGCAAGCAACAACGACAACAGCGCGGGCGCGCCTGCAGACCCGACGGCCAGCTCGGGCAGCAGCGGCAGCACCGGCACCGGAGCCCTGCCGGGAGGCAAGAACATTTACGAAGACCCGATCAAGATTTCCGTTATCTCGATATCCACGGCCGGCATTGTCAACAGGATGTACCAAATGGCCCTTAACGACCAAGCCGTCAGATATCCGAATGTAATATTGGATTACAAGGATGCGGAGTATGACCCGAGCAAGCAAGTGACCCTCATCGAGGAAGCAATCACGCAGAAGTATGATTGCATCATCCTCGAGTGCATGGACCCCGTCGGAGTCAACGAAGCGATCGACAAGGCGGAGGCCGCCGGCATCCCCGTCATCTCCACGAATGCCGCCGAGCCGTTCACGGTCCATTCCCTGCACGTCGCCGGCGCTGACTATTCTTCCGGTTGGAAGGGCGGCGAAGAACTCGTTAAGCTGGCGGGCAACGAAGGCACAGCCGTCGTCTTGGACTGCCCCGCGTCTTTCAAGCCGGGCGCCAGGATGGGCACAGGCTTCGAAGACTACATCACTCAAAACACCAACATCAGGCTCATCGAGCAAATCCCCATTGAGAACTGGGATGCTGCCGTTGCGCAGACTTCCATGCGCGACGTTCTGACAAAGTACGGCCCCGGCGAGATTACGATGGTCTATTGCTCTTCCGGCGATATCGCCAACGGCGCGATGAACGCTATCGACGCTGCGGGCAGAGCGGATGAAGGCATCCTCATCTGGGGATTCATGGGTTATCCGATGGAGCTTGAAGCCATCAGGGACGGCAGAATGGCCGGCACGATGTTCTCAGACACATACACCCAATATGCAGCCCTCTTCTACATCGCGCTGAACCATATTGCCACCGGCCTCACGTCCATCACGGGCGGATACACCGCGACGCCCGCGATCGAGCAGCCGATGTTCCCCGTGACGAAAGACAATGTCGATGATGTCATGGCGTTCTCCGGATGGTATATGACGAAGTCAATGAACGGAAAGTAGCATTTATCGCGACATAATTTTGCGCGCACGATACGGCCCTCAGCCTTATCGTGCGCGTGGCGTATTTATCCAACGAAGCGAGTGGCGCACCGCGCTAGCGCGGCATGACCGAGCGAGCGGCGGCATTAAAGGGTGAAAGCCTCTTTGGTGTAGAGCATTGCAGGAGCCGCATAGCGCTTGCGTGTTGCATATATTACATAAGGAATGGTGATAAAATGGCCAGTAAGACCATTCGCAGAATGATATCCATAGGATTGCTGCTTATCATGGTCATCATTTTTTCTATCTCATCAGACGTCTTTCTCAATTTCGGGAACATTGCGAATCTGCTGAAAGACTCCGCATATCTGGGCCTCATCGCCATAGGCATGGCATTTGTCATTATTGGCGGAGGGGTCGATCTGTCCGCAGGCGGAATGGCCTGCCTGGTAGGGATATTGTGCGTGAGGATGTCAACGATGGGGCTCAATGGATTTCTCATCGTGCTGGCGGGAGTGATCCTCGGCATGCTCTGCGGGTTTATAAACGCATTGTTCGTCACGAGGGTCAAGCTGACCGAATTCGTCGCGACATTGGCATTGGGGTTCGTATACTCCGGGTTGACATTGATATTCGCGTTCAGAGACGACCGCGGGACGATAACTTCCGTCGCGATACCAAAGTGGAGCAGCTTGCGGGCTTTTGCAGGCAATGTCGGCGGCATCTTCTATATAACAATCGTATGGATCGTCGTAGCGGTCATCGCCTATATAGTTTTGACAAGGACGACATTCGGCCTCCATACATACTCGATCGGATCGCATGCGAAATCGGCTCAAATGTCAGGGGTCAACAATGACAGGATAAAGATGCTTGGCTATATCATCTGCGGGGCATGCGTGGGGCTCGCGGTCGTGTTGCAAGCATCGCTTCTGGGGTCTTCGCCGCTGAACATCGGCTCCGGATATGAGTTCCAGGCGATAGCGGCATGCGTCGTCGGCGGAGTCGTATTGGGCGGAGGCAAGGGCGACCCGATAAGCGCGCTTGTCGGCGCGTTGTTCTTCAAAACGTTGATGAACGGCCTGTATAAATTCGGCCTGGCAACATCGTGGGAATATATCCTCCAAGGCGGGATCATAGTGGTCGCCACTGTCTTCGACGCGGTGTTCAACAGAGCGACAAGCAAACGCCTGTTGGCGCGCGCGCAATGACGGGGGGTGAGCTTTGATGGAAGATAGAACAGATAAAACTTATGAAGGTGCCGGCGGAGCGGAAAATGGCAATCAGAACGATACCGTGAACACAGAAGCGAACGATGGCGTCTTTCTCGAAGCGAAAGGCATATACAAGCAGTTCAGCGGCGTCACAGTATTGGAGGATGCTGATTTCAGCGTCAATTGCGGTGAAGTCCACGCTTTGATGGGCGAGAACGGCGCGGGCAAGTCGACGCTAATTAAAATCATCACGGGAGTCTACACAAAGGATGCGGGTGAGCTATATGTCGAGGGGAAGTCTGTGGAGATACACAACCGCCAAGACGCGCGCAATTTGGGTATTCAAGTCATATACCAGGAGTTGAGCCTTATCCCGGCGCTGACTGTGACCGAAAACATTTTCCTTGGAGCGGAAACGGCGAAGCACGGCTGGATGGATAAAAAAGCGATGAGAGAGCGCGTGCAATCGTTGATCGAGCATTACGGATTCGACCTCGACCCGGACGCCGTTGTCGATACGATGGGCATGGCAAAGCGGCAGATGGCGGAGATACTCAAAGCGTTGGCTTTCAAGGCAAAGCTCATCATCATGGACGAACCGACGTCCTCGCTTTCCGCCGCAGAATCCGAAAAGCTATTTGAAACAATCGATGGCCTGCGGAACAGAGGCGCGGGCATACTCTACATTTCGCACAGGCTTGATGAGGTATATAGGCTGTCGGACCGCCTGACCGTCATGCGCGACGGGAAAATCGTCGGCGTTTTGAAAAAAGGTGAGATCGACCCGCATACCGTAACCACAATGATGATTGGGCGCGATGTCGCGGGCGATGAAGACAAAGGCGCTACAAAGAGGTATGAGGACCATTGGTTGGAAGTCAAGAATCTTTCATATAGCCATATGCTGAAGGATGTCAACTTCACGGCATACGGTGGCGAAATACTTGGCATCGGGGGGCTTGTCGGTTCCGGCAGAACAGAGCTCATACGATGCATATATGGCGCAGCAAAGCGGAGCGGGGGAACCATAATGCTGGATGGGAAACCCGTGAGCCGGTCAATCAGGAGAAATATCCGCAATGGGTTTGGGTATGTTCCGGAAGACAGGCACGCAGAAGGGCTCGTGCCATTGTTGAATGTGGAAAAAAACATAACTATAGCTAGTTACGACAAGCTATCTTCCGCTAGCTTGGTCAACAGGAGAAAGGAAATTGCATGGGCAGACAAGGCAATCAAGGATTATGATATCCGCCCGCCCATGAGAACTCTCGCTGCAGGGAGTTTGTCCGGCGGAAACCAGCAAAAAACGATCCTTGGCAGATGGCTGTCGAGGGATCTTCGGTTGTTGCTGCTCGATGAACCGACAGTCGGCGTCGATGTTGGGGTCAAGATGGATTTATATAGATTGCTCCGCGAATTTGCAGACAATGGCGCGATCGTCGTCATGGTGTCTTCTGACTTAGCTGAGCTTGTGTATCTATCGGACAGGGTGCTCGTCATGCGTGACGGGAGATTCTTCGAGGAGTTTACGCGCGGCAACATCACGCAAGAATCATTGCTGCTTGCAGCATCGGGAGTTCATACGGAGGAGGGGATGTCGTTATGATGAAAAAAGCAATCAGAGCCATTGGCAGCGCATGGGGGCAGCGAATCACCCTCTTGGTGCTCATATGTATCGTTATGGCGATAGCAGAGCCGGTGTTTTTCAAACTCGATAATTATAAAAGCATATTGTTGGCAATTGCCGTCAACGGTGTCATGGTTTGCGGCATGCTGTTCACGGTGCTCGTCGGCGGGATGGATTTGTCCGTTGGAGCAATGGCAGGGATTTCCGCTTCCATCGCATACAGAATCGCGGAATCGTCTGGATTTACGACATCAGGTTTTCTATCGGGCTGCGCGTTGGCATTGGCGCTGTGCCTCGTGGCAGGCGCGGTAAGCGGGCTGCTCGTTACGCGCTTTGCCCTGCCTGCATTTGTCGTGACGCTGGCGATGAAGTATATCGTATATGGCAGCATATATCTTGTCACGCAGGGCTTTTTTGTTCTGCCTCCGGCCCATGGGCTTTCGTACCAGGTCGGCAACCAAATCGTCTTTTCAATCCCCGTCGGGGGCGGCAATAAGCTCAACATCCCAATGCCGGTGATCATTCTCATCATCGTTGTCGCGATTTGCGCGTTCGTGCTGGTGAAAACAACATATGGGCGTAAATTATATGCTATTGGCGGAAATAAGAACGTCGCCAATCTAGTCGGCATAAAGTCAAATGCGAATATTGTAGGCGCGTTCATGATCTCCGGCGTGCTTGCGGGTATTGCCGGAATAATGCTTGCATCGATGAACGGGCAAGCAGGGCAGACGACGGCGCTCAATTATGAGGGCAATGTGCTGATGGCGATGGTCGTTGGAGGAGTCAACCTCGCAGGCGGCGAGGGCGGCGTCGCGGGAGCGATCTTCGGCGCGCTATTCGTTGGAATCATTAACAACGTGATGGTGCTGCTCAGCGTCGAAGCGACAATCCAGACTTTCGTTCGCGGGATAGTGATCCTCGCGGCAATGACGCTCAATATGTATGCAAGGCGCGGATCTACGGGCGCAATGAAAATTAAGATTGCGAAAGCCGACAAGGCCGCGTAAGGAGGAAAATCATGGGTGTATTGAAATACGAGAAACTGTTCGAGCCAATCCGGCTAGGGCGGACGCTATTCCGCAACAGGATATTCTCATCTCCGCAAGACATATACAGGCTGACGTCGGAAAACTTCCTCGACGATAATGCGACGATGTTTTATGAAGTCAAAGCCCTTGGCGGATTTGCGTCTGTCTGCATCGGCGACATGATGGTCGATACCCGCGCCGGGCACAGCCATCCGTTTCAACTGCGCGGCGATGATGTAAAAGGACGCGGCAGCTTCACGCGCACATCGGAAGCCATCAAGCGGCACGGAGCCGTCGCTGCCGTCGAGCTTAACCATGCCGGCAAAAATGGCAATGTCATGGCCGCGAACGAAGGCTTCATATATGGTCTCATCGACGAAGTGCGTCCTGATGGCGTTGAAATCAGAGCCATGGACGAAGAATGGATCGAGCGGCTGATAAAATGCCACGCCGATGCAGCGCTATTCGCAAAGCAATGCGGCTTTGGGATGATCACTCTCCATGGCGGCCATGGCTGGCTGTTGGCACAGTTCATGTCGCCACGTGACAATAAGAGGACTGACAGATGGGGAGGCTCCATAGAGAACAGGATGCGCTTTCCTCTTGCGGTCATCGAAGCTGTCAGGCGGGCAGTCGGCCCGGACATGCCCATTGAGATCCGCATCAGCGGCTCTGAGTGCTTGGACGACGGATACGACATCGATGAGGGGGTCAGGATCGCAAAAGCTCTCGACGGCAAGGTAGACCTGATCCATGTTTCTGCGGGGCATCATGAAGTCGAAAGCGCGAGCATGATCACGCATCCGACTATGTTCCTGCCGGACGGAGTGAACGTGAAATACGCCGCCGAGATTAAAAAGCACGTAACGACGCCGGTCGCCACCGTCGGAGCGCTGACAGACCCTGCGATGATGGAAGAAATCATCCTCTCAGGAAAAGCGGATGTCGTGCAGCTCGGCCGGCAGACGCTCGCCGATCCGTATTTGCCGTTGAAGGCTCGTCTCGGGCATGAGGAAGACATTGACAAATGCCTGCGCTGCATGACATGCTTCTCGCGCAGCACGGCAAGCGGCATCTTCTATTGCGCGATCAACCCTGTCATCGGGCATGAATCCGACGTGATATTCGGAACGCCTCCGCGAAAGCCGCGGAGGGTCCTTGTCGTCGGGGGCGGGGTCGGCGGCATGCAGGCTGCGCTGACAGCTTCCGAAAGAGGCCATGAGGTCATATTGTGCGAGAAGACGGGCGAACTCGGGGGCACGTTGCGATGCGAGCGAAATGTTCCGTTCAAAGCAAAACTGGGCGAATATCTCGACAGGCAGGCCTTGAGGATATCAAAGAATGCTATTGAAGTTCGCTTAAATACTGAGGTAACTCCCAAACTTGCGATGTCGCTGCGGCCTGATGTCATCATCGCAGCGCTCGGAGCCAGGCCTGTTGTGCCCGGCATACCCGGGATCGAGCATGCTCTAATGGCGGAGGACGTTTATCTCGACCCCACGCTGGCGGGCGACCGCGTTGCGATAATCGGCGGAGGGCTTGTGGGGCTGGAACTCGGCGTGTTTTTAGCGGGGCTCGGGAGGACGGTCAATGTGGTCGAAATGCTTCCCACGACGTTGGCATCAACGGGGGACGTCGAAACGTCTGAGATGATAAGCAATCCGGGTTTGCTGGAGGCGGGGGCGAACATCGTGCAAGGCGTTGCATTGTCCGAAGAACTGAAAAAGCTGCCCAAGCTCGCAATCTCAGTATCGACCAAGGCATTGGAAATCACCACGGAGGGGCTCGCTGTCGAGGACAGGAATGGCAAGCTATTCATCGATGCGGACACGGTCGTTTGCGCCGTCGGGCAGCGGCCATTGATGGAGGAGGCTGCTGCACTGTATGATTGCGCGCCGGAGTTTTATCAGATCGGTGACTGCTTGTCGCCAAAGGATGTCGTGACTGCAACGCAAACGGCTTACCAGATAGCGCGCGACATCGGGCGGTATTAATGATTGGCAGATTTCACGCCCTTACCTCACCGGGTTTGTATTGTAAACGGAACCTCCCACGATTATTGTCGTGGGAGGTTCGTGTAATGGACAAATAACGCCGGTGCTACATGCTTTGCTCCGTGCGCATGATGAAGTCGTTTTGAACTTCCTGCGACAGAGTGACGAAGTATGTGGAGAACCCTGCGATGCGGACGATCAGGTCCTTGTTCTCCAGCGGTTCCTTTTGCGCCTCGCGGAGCTTTTCAGTACCCACGACATTGAACTGCACTTGCATGCCGCCGAGCTCGAAATATGTGGCGATAAGCTCTCTGAGCTTCATCGCGCCCGCTTCGCCCATGACGGCCGTCGGAGAGAAACGGATATTGAGCTGGTCGCCGTTGGCAAGCTTGGAATGCGGGAGCTTGGCGGCGCTGCGGAGATATGCCGTCGGCCCGTTTTTATCGAAGCCCTGGCGCGGAGAAATGGCATCAGCTATGGGATCGCCGGCCTTTCTGCCATCAGGCGTCGCGCCGATCATCTTGCCGAACATGATGTGCGAAGTCATCGTAAACGTACCGCCGCAGTATCTTCCGCGCGGGCCGTGAAGCGAGCCAATCTTGTCTGCGAATTTCTCGAGCGCCCATGACGCGAGCTCATCGACTTCCTCAATGTCGTTGCCATAATGCGGAACTTCATTGATGACTTGCTGGCGGAGGTCCTCATAACCGACCCAGTCGGCTTGCAGGGCATCATAGAGGGTGCGCAACGAAATGGTTTTGTCGTCGAAGCAAAGCTTTTTGATTGCCATGAGGCTGTCGCCGACGTTGGACGTCCCGCATGCGGTAAGGCCGGTCCTGTTGTATTTAGCTCCGCCCTCTGTCACATCCTTGCCGGATTCCATGCAGCCTTCCATCATCGATGATGCGACGATGCATGGGAAATATTGCGAATATGCAAGCTCATACATAGAGGTATATGAAACAGTCCAATTCATGCAATAGTCGACGAGCTTCTCAAAGGACTCTTTCAACTGCTCGAAGCTCTCGTATTCATAGAATTTCGGCAAAGGCATGGCGGTTTTGCCGGAGCGCGGGGAGACTCCGCCGTTGATGATGAGCGAAATGACCTCCATCATGTCCCAAATTGAATTGCCGCCGTCGTTGCCGGAAGCGGACCATTCGTTGCCGGTCCCGCCGGGCTCGACGCAGCCGACAATGCTGTAATCTGCAGCATCCTCGTGGGTGAACCCCCAGCTCATCATGGAAGGAATGACGATAGAGTCGTTGACGAGCTGCGGCATACCGCCGCATAGCTTGCTGCATTCGATGCCGAGGCGCCATATATCCTCGGGAGTGCCGGGATGTATGCGCAAAGCGACGGTCGGATCAGGCACCTTCATTCTGCCGTATGCCTGCAGCATGAGGCTAGTGACCGTGTTGCAGTCGTCATCGCCGTTCGCTTTAGACCCGCCGATCGTCAGGACGATGCCGCCGGTGGCTGTCATGCCGGAATATATAGCCATATATGCGTTCATCCCGTTTTCGTTGAGCTCGATGACGCGCTTGTTGTTGAGCATCATGCCGTGGACGATCATGATGTCGCAAATGCGGAGCAAGAACGCATCGGTATATTCCTGCGCTTGCTCGATGGTGATTGTCCCCTCTTTAAGCTCCTTTTGGAGCAGATGGTCGACATATTTATCGACGCGGCCCATTGACTGGCCATGCTGCTGGCAATCCGCAACGAGCAGAAGCTGATAAAGGATGATGACCTGCAGGCCTTCCCAATATGTCCGGGCAGGCTTGTCCATGATCCACTCGAGGGAATCAGCCATGCGGAGCAGCTCCGCTTTACGCTCGGCATCGGATGTTTTGGCAGCCTTTGCGCGGCAGGACGCAGCGTAGTTTTGCGCCAGCAATATGGCGGCATCGCAAACACGCACCATTGAATGATAGAAAATATGCTTTTTGGCCCAGTCCCCGAAAACTTGGCCTTTGTGCTCCTCGATTTTTGCCAATGCCTGGCGCCGGACCTCGCCAAAACCCGTGTTGACAGCTTTGTTGAAGTTAGCGACATAGTGGCCTTGGATCATGCCGTTGATCCTGATCTTGCCGTCGCGATCGGCGAAATAGTTCATGCAGGGGCCGGTCCCGAAAGCGGGATAGTAGTCCTCAGTGATTGCGCCTTCAAACATTTTGCTGATGCTGATGTCTTTCCAGACCTCGTACGCATCGGCGAGGATTTGCCGTTGCTCGTCGCTCATGCGGATGGCGCCCTCGGACTGCCATGCTTTTTTGAATGTTTCTTCGTCGATGATGCCGAGAATCCATTCGGGGCTGTTGTCGACATAGACGCCGAGGCTCCGTTCGTCAGGGCCGGGCGTGCCGACAATGATGTCATCATCAAAAACATTAGCCTCGTGGTTTTGCGCCCAATACAGCACCGCGCCTGAACGCTTAAGGAGCGGGAACTCGTTTGGATGGGCCTTGTAGTACTCCGTATATAGTTTTGTGCGCTCGGTGTTGATCGTGATGAGCTTGCCTTGGGTGAATGCATCGCGCTTTTCGCGCATCCGCGCTATCCTTTCGCTGACAGGCGCGAATTCAAATACTTCAGCCATTTAATAACCTCCTTCAAGTGAATCGTCGTTGAACACCCAATCGCGGGTGCTTGTGACGATGTGAGAGCCGTCGTTAATGCGGCAGACTGTTTGCGTAATGCCAGCATTGATGATCTGCCTGCGGCACATGAGACAGGGGGTGGTGTCGTTTAATATTTGCCCTGTCTTTGCGTCGCGACCCGCAAGATAAAGAGTCGCGCCTATCATGTCTCTGCGAGCTGCTGATATGATCGCGTTCGTCTCAGCATGCACGCTCCTGCACAGTTCGTAGCGTTCTCCGTGCGGAACATCCATGGAGTCTCTTGTGCATTTGCCGAGGTCGATGCAATTGCGCCTGCCTCGGGGCGCGCCGTTGTAGCCTGTCGCGATGATTTCGTCGTTGAGGACGATGATCGCTCCATATTGGCGGCGCAGGCAGGTGGATCTGTTCAGCACTGTTTCGGCGATGTCCAGGTAGTAGTTGTCTTTATCTTTGCGGTTTTCCATTTAAGTCTTGCCCTCCTAGATAATTTGTACTGCTTGCATTATATATGATTATTTTTCTTTTTTCAAGCCTTGACATTCGTAATAAAGTGATGTTTAATGAATATATCTTTTTTGGAGAGGGAGTGAACGTATGGACGATTACCCACGAAGTAGAAAGTTTGGCTTGCTGCCATCGGTCTTTGCATTTGCGATAATCTCTTGGGTGGATGTCATGCGTTTCACGCATCGTCTGAGCTGACGCTTTGGCTTCCCCTTGTTTGATTGTCGCGCCTCAGTGTTACATTTCCGGTACGCTTGAGGGCGCTTTTTTCATGCAAACACTAAATACGAGGGGGTGTAATAAATGCGTATCACCATTGATGTGACCCCGCGCGATTTCGCCGCTCTAAAGGAATCTATAAAGAATTCCAATCCGGTCGACATTGCGGAGGGACTGGAAGAACTTGACGACCAGCAGGCTGTCAAATACTTCCGAATGTTGCCAAAAGATACTGCTGCGGAGGTTTTTGCATATTTATCAAGCGGCATGCAGCAAAACATCGTCGATGCCATCAAAGATTTCGAAATCAGCCATATTATCGACGAGCTGTTTGTCGACGACGCTGTTGATTTCATCGAAGAGATGCCTGCCGGAGTCGTAAAAAGGGTCCTAAGCAACCTTCCGGCAGACAAACGCGATATCATCAATAACTTTCTCAAATACCCGGAAGGCAGCGCAGGCAGCATTATGACGATCGAATATGTCGATTTAAAGGAGCACTTGACCGTCGCGGAGGCCTTTGATCGTATCCGGCGCGACGGCGTCGACAAGGAGACTATTTATACATGCTATGTCATCGATACCGCGAGGAGGCTGCTCGGAGCGGTTTCGGTCAAGACGCTGCTTTTGTCGTCATTGAACGATAGAATCGGCGATATTATGGACCGCGACATTATTTTTGCTTCCACAAGCGAAGACAAAGAGGGCATTACGAACGACTTCAGAAAATACGGCTTGCTGGCTATGCCCGTTGTGGACAATGAAAACAGATTGGTCGGAATTGTCACCGTCGACGATGTGTTGGAGGTCCAGGAAGAAGAGGCCACTGAGGACTTCGAGATCATGGCCGCCATGTCACCGTCCGACGAGCCGTATATGAAGACGAGCATCTGGAAGCTTTCCAAAAACAGGATACTTTGGCTCATGCTCCTGATGTTGACCGCTACGATCACAGGTTCGATAATCGGCGGTTTTGAAGATGCGCTTGCTGTCATGCCCGTGCTTGTCACATTCATCCCGATGCTCATGGACACCGGCGGCAACGCAGGGTCGCAGAGCTCGACCCTCGTTATCCGCGGCATCGCGCTGGAGGAGATAGAGACTTCCGACATCCTAAAAGTATGGTGGAAGGAACTGCGCGTGTCCGTCATATGCGGCGGGGCGTTGGCAATTGTCAATTTTGGCAGAATTCTTATCATGAACAGGAGCGCATCCATTGGGTTCAGCGTGTCGCTGGCGCTCTTGGTTACGGTTGTTTTGTCTAAGTCCGTTGGTTGCCTGCTCCCGTTGTTTGCCAGAAAGTGCAAGCTCGATCCTGCCGTCATGGCAGCGCCGGTCATAACGACGATCGTGGATGCCGGTGCCTTGCTTGTGTTCTTCGGTATTGCAAAAGCTGTTTTCCATATCTAGCGCTCATTGCATAAGCGTGAAGTAGCATTTTCGTGAAGCAGCATTAGCGAGGAGGTTGGGAGATAGTGCCACGTGTAAAACATGACAAAACCTATCTCTTTGAGACCGCGAACGTGAGGCGAGCAGTCGTGAGCCTTGCTTTTCCCGCTGTTATCAGCCAGATTATTTCGCTTGTATATAATATGGCGGACACTTTTTTCGTCGGGCAGCTCGGAGATCCGAGCCAGGTCGCTGCGGTGTCTCTTGTTGCGCCATTGATGCTTGCTCTCACTGCTCTCGCCAATTTATTCGGCATCGGAGCGGCGAGCGTTGCGGCAAGGCATATTGGCGCTAAAGATCGCGATTCCGCACGGAAGGCCACCGCTTTCGGGCTGTATTCATCGTTGATCGTCGCCGCTGTCCTTTCGATACTGACACTGCTCTTCGGTGGGTTTTTTCTCAATATACTGGGTTCTGCCGACGATACGAGGAAGTATGCGGGGGACTATTTATTCTGGGTGGTAAGCCTTGGCGCCGTGCCGTCATTGCTGTCGATGGTCCTGTCGCATTTTATCCGCACCGACGGTGCGGCGAAGACCGCCGGTTTCGGTCTGTCAATGGGGGGGCTTTTGAACCTTGTGCTCGACCCCCTCTTTATATTTGATTTCGGGCTTGGGATGGGGGTTGCAGGAGCTGCTCTTGCGACATTCATCTCCAATATGTTCACGCTTATATACTTTTTGCGATATTTCTATATTAANAGGAGCGATACGTCGATCGGGCTGCATCCGCGTTTGTATTCCATCAAGCGTAGTGTTTCATTTGAGGTAATTGTCATCGGGCTGCCGGGCATGCTGCAGACTTTGCTGGCTTCTGTTTCCAATGCAGCGTTGAACCAGCTCGCCAAAGGATATGGCGCGCAGGTCGTCGCTGCTCTCGGCATTGTAAAAAAGATAGATACGATCCCAATGAGCGTCACTATTGGCATTGCACAGGGGACTATGCCAATGCTCGGATACAATTATGCTGCGAAGGATAGCCGGAGGGTGAGCGAAGCGGCGAAGTTTGCGCTGGCATTGGCAATCGCTTTTTCATTGGTGTGCGTGGCTGTCTTTGTGGCGCTTGCACCGGTGTTGGTCAGGTTGTTTATCCAAGAGCCTGACACCGTGTCGCATGGGGTGTTTTTCCTGCGCGTAATGTGCGTTTCTACGCCGCTGATGGCGGTGGGGTTCCATATGATCACGCTGTTTCAGGCAGTGGGCCAGAGCCGCCCCGCATTGGTGTTGTCCGTGTTGCGTAAAGGCCTGGTTGATATTCCGTTGATGTTTGTCTTCAATTACGCCGTTCCTTTGACCGGGCTCGCTTTCGTGCAGCCTTCCGCCGAATTTGTCGCCATGGCTGTCGCGGTGGCGTTCTTTTTGCGTTTTTCGCAAAAGTCCCGATACGAGCATCAGCATGCGGATATTGAATAATCATGGATATTACCTAAGCGGCTCGCAACACCAACAAATAACAAGGGATAAGGAGGATTATAATGGAAAAATTCGACATTAAGGCGGACAGGCGCGTGTTTAAGGGCGCGAGCCTTATGGGGCCGCGCCCAAGCGGAGCGCCAACGGTCATAGAAGCAAGCAAAGAAGGTAAGATCACTCGCATTCGCCCTATGCACTATCGCGACTTTATTGATTGGGACAGTAAGGCATCCTGGCAGATAGAGGCAAGAGGGAAAACATTGGTGCCGCCCGATCGTACGCTGCCGGGTTGCTATTATATTTCATATAAAAAGCGTGTGTATTCGGAAAACCGTGTGCGCTACCCGCTCAGGAGGGTCGATTGGGACCCAAAAGGCGAGCGCAACCCGCAAAACAGGGGGAAATCGCCATATGTGCGTATCTCATGGGATGAGGCGGCACAGCTCGTCGCGGACGAGTTGCTGCGCGTCAGGGATACATATGGGATGTCGGCGGTGCTCTCTGAGGCTGATATGCATGGGGAAGGCAAGCATGTCGCTCCCAGCCACGGCTGCATGAACAGGTTGTTGGCGATGCTGGGTGGATACACGGTCCAGATGCGCAATATGGACAGTTGGGAAGGTTATGCTTGGGGATCAAAGAATGTCTGGGGGGGAGAGCCTGTCGGGCAAGTCACTCCTTCGGGGAATATGTGGCCCGATATAGCCAAGAACGCGGAGCTGCTGCTATTTTGGGCTGCAGACCCGGAAACGACTTCCGTCGGTTTCGATGGTTATATGGCAAGCCGTTTGAGCGAATGGTTGCACAGCATTGGGCTGCGATATATTTTTGTCGATCCCGCTCTCAATTATTCGGCGTGCAGAATGGCGGACAAATGGATACCCGTCCTGCCGAACACCGATGCGGCGCTATACCTTGCGATTGCATATATTTGGCTCACCGAAGGTACGTACGACAAGGAATATGTGGATGGGCACGCCGTTGGGGCGGAACCGTTTTTTGATTATGTTTTGGGAAATGATGATGGGGAGCCAAAGACGCCGGCATGGGCGACAGACAAATGCGGAGTCCCGGAATGGACAATAAAAGCGCTTGCGCGGGATTGGGCAAATAAAGTTACGAGCATCACGCTGGGTAACGGCGGACCGACGATCCGCGGCCCGTTTTCAACTGAGCCCGCACGCTTGCAATCCATTCTGTTGGGGATGCAGGGGCTTGGCAAACCGGGCGTCCATCAGGCGAAATGGCTGGAGTGGAATCTTCATTCGGATATATACCAAATGCCTTATCAGGGAGAATCGACCATCAATCTCCCTCATCGCGCAGAGCTGGTCCGTCCCCCGTCGGAAGCAGGCGGCGCCGGCGCTATGATGGCCGGGAGGCGTTGGGAGATGCAAGCCGAAGGCTTGCGGCGTCAGGCGCAAACTGCGAACGACTCGGATAGGCTTTCCAAAATTGACGAGATATTGAAGGAGCTTGGAGAACTCAGCAAGGCCTCAGATACTCCGCCCATACAATCGATTCCACGATGCATGGTACATGAAGCAATCTTAAACGACAGCATTGAATGGTGGGGATTGTATTCGTTCGTAGGTCCGGCGGAGCAGCAATGGACAAAGCATGTGTTCCCGAAGCCGGGATGCTCGAAGCTGCATATGATATGGACGGATTCGCCTTGCAGCGTGACGTGCTGGAACGATGGGTTCGCTTTTGCGAAAGCATTCCGTTCGCCGGAAATCGAGTGCGTGGTCGCGCAGCATCCGTGGTTGGAAAACGACTGTTACTTGGCAGACATTATCTTGCCGGTTGCCACGAAATTTGAACTGGATGACATAGGCGACGACAGCGGCGGGGGCACTCTCACGTCCGTATACCGCGAATTACCCGCTTGCCCGCCTGTCGGAGAGTCTTTGAGCGATTTTGATTGCGTCACGGCCGTTGCAAAGAAAATCAGCAACGATGCATATATGGCATATACCGGGAACGAAAAAGCGCTAGACCGCGTAATTGAGTTGTTCTGGCAAGGGAGCGGCGTCGCGCACTTGGACAGCGAAGATGAGTTTCATAAAAAAGATATATTCGTCGTGCCTGCCGATCCAACGATTCAAGAGCTCCCCGCCGGCATCAATCCGTTTTATGAAGACCCGGAGAAGAACCCATTATCGACGCCAACAGGGAAATTGGAGTTTACGTCCACTGCCATTCAGGAACACTTCCCCAATGATCCCGAACGCCCTCCATACCCCAAATGGATTGAAAAGAGCGCGCTTCATGATGAGCGGGCCACCGGCGAGCGCGCAGCGAAATATCCGCTTTTATGCATGTCTAATCATGGGAGATGGAGATTCCACGCCAATCTCGACGATGTCACATGGAGCAGGGAAATCGAGACGATGAAGATTCGCGGCCGGGATGGATATCTTTATGAGCCTGCATGGCTGCATCCGCGTACGGCGGCAGCTCATGGCATTGCGCATGGCGATATAGTCAAAGTCTACAATGAGCGCGGTGCGGTCCTTTGCGGCGCTTATTTGACCGAGCGTCTCATTCCCGGAGCGATCTATGTGGACCATGGCTCGCGTTTCGACCCCATTGATGCGGAGAATCTGGATAGGGGGGGCGCAATCAATTTGATAACTCCTCGAAACTTAATTTCGAAGCATGCGACAGGGATGGTCGTGTCCGGATTTCTTGTCAACGCTGAGAAGGTCTTAGACAGCGAGATTGAAGACTGGAAAAAGAAATACCCCGAGGCGTTCGCGCGTAAGGTCGATGATGCTTGCGGGGTGTGTCTCGATGGTTGGCTGCTGCGCTAATTACCGCTTTATGCAAGCGTCGTCGCTTTATGCTAACGCTGCTGCATTATGCCGATTTGGCGCTGCTGCTCCTGATGAGGATGTGGCAGTGATAGCCAGACGTGGGAATCAGCATGTGCAATTCTTGTGAGCTTTTAGGTGTTGCAGACCACTGGTTTTACATGCGTTAATAACAGCGCCGGCGAATGAATCGTCGGCGCTGCATATGTTATGCGAAAATTTCAGAGCGGTGTTTAGCTCCGGTTTTGAAACACGGGCTGCTACAGCAAGTCAATTTCGTTGCCCGGCTCGATGATCAGGCGGTTCGGCCCTTTGAACTGCTCAGCAAGCTCTCTGTCGAACAGCTCGCCCGGTTTGATGTGGATGGGGGTGTTGTGGCGCGCGCCTATGAGTTCCGCGCATTCGGAGGCTTCATCAAGACCCATGTTGTAGAAACCGTCGCAACATAAGAACGCATAGTCAAATTTCCTTGAAGCAAAATCTGACATTTGCGGCGTTTTGGATGTGTCGCCGGAGAAGTAGAGCTTCAGATTGTCAACGGCGATAATGAATCCGACGCATTCTTCGGGCGGGTGGTTTTTGTTGCTTGCCATCACGGCTTCGATGTCCATGCCCAAAACCGAGAAAGTGTTGTGCTTCCCACCGGACAGCGCCTCAACGTTGGTGATGACCGTGCAGCCGGGTTTTTGCGTGATGAGGTCAGTGTTGTTGTGGTCGCCGTGCTGGTGCGTTATGAGGATGATGTCGGCTGGTTTGTCATATCCTTCGCCCACGTATGGATCGAGGTATGCAACACTGCCGTTGTTTGTTGTCAGCCGAAAACTTCCGTGTCCTTGATATAGTAGTTTTGCCATTTCATTGCCCCCTTGCGGTTGATACGCTGTGGTCTTCGTATTGTATCACTTCCGGCGCTGATTGTAAAGTAGAAAAAAATGATGAATTTGATGAAAAAAGGGCAACCGTATTATATTTCACAGGGTATGCTGAAAATGCTGCTGTTTTGGTGTAGGGGCGGATATTATCCGCCCTCGGGCGAATATCGGACGGTCCCGGGCGCATGATATGCGCCCCTACTGGTATTCCCTTTGCTTTGCGAATTCGGGATTGTATGTCAGGAAATTGGCCATGCGCTTGAATCCTTCGTTCGGAATGTTTTTCGGGAAAGCTCGCAATACCGCGTCATAACGGGCCTTAACGCCCTCGTAGAACTCGGAATGGGTGATGATGTAGAGGTCGCCGCGCTGCACGCCGCGCATGACGAGCCTGCCGGCTTCTTCGGCGGTACGCATCGGCATGGGGGCTTCATCGAGAGTGAAAACCATTTCGGTGTTTTCAAATGGAGGGCGTTCTTGCGGCGGGGGAACGGGCTCGCCTCTCAGCAATGCGGGGACTTCCTGCGAGGTGTTGCCGAGGTTTGTGGAGAACGGCCCCGGGCAGAATACGCTTGCGCCATACCCTTCGGGCAGCTCTGCTGCGAGCGTTTCCGTGAGGCACACGACCGCGCCTTTTGTGAGGTTATATAGTCCAAGCGTCGCGGGGGGCAATATGCCGTTTTTGGAGGAGGTGTTGACTACGTGGCCGCCTTCGCCATGCGCGAGCATGCCGGGCAGGATTGTTTGTATGCCGTTGAGGACGCCTTTGAGGTTGATGTCAATGGCCATGTCCGTGTCGTCGGCGGAGACTGCCCATAATTCGCCGCGCGTGCAGCCGATGCCCGCATTGTTGCAAAGCAGGTGGATGTTGCCGAATTTTGCGGTTGCTTCTTTTGCGGCTTCTTTATATGCTTCGCGGTCAACTACATTAAGCTCTATGCCATGGGCTTCTGCGCCGTTCTCCTTGAACCATTGAAGGGCCTCGTCGAGTACCGAGCGGCGAAGGTCGGCTAGAATGATTTTCATGCCAGCGCTTGCTGCTGCTTTGCCGATGGCGAATCCGATCCCGCTCGCTCCACCGGTGATAAATGCTGTTTTTCCTCTGAATTTGTCCATTTTGTTGTGCTCCTCTCGTTTTTGTGTTTTTCGCGCCTTCCGGCGTGGCCGGTTTTGGCCGACTGTTTTGATTTATCATAGTATAGAACATATGCGCGGTCTTTTCAACAATAATGTGGAGGTTGTTATAAATATGTGTTACAATAATCTCTATTCAAGGAACTCCCACGTTAAAATCATGTATATAACAAAAAGGAGCGATATGTCATTATGAGCAATGAAAATAAGTTTCCGAACCTCTTTAAGCCAATCAGACTAAGGGGGGTATTTTTCCGAAACAGGATTTTCGCAGCGCCGACAGGGTTCATGGATCAGGATGGGTTCGGCACTCTGCCCCCGGAAGCAGCATTCTATTACGAGCGAAAGGCAAAAGGCGGCGCGGCAAGCGTTGCCGTGGGCGAGTGCAATGTTGACAGCGATTTTGGCACGGGAGCTCCTCGTGCCGCGCGGCTTGATAACCCGCTCATCCGCAATTCCTTGTGTCGAATTTCCGATGCTGTGCGCCGGCAGGGCGCCGTTTGCGCCGCTGAGCTGCAGCATGCGGGGAATTGCGCCAATAGATCGTTGATTCCGCCGGGCATGGCTTATGGCCCTGTCGATGGTGAGGTTGACGGGCGTCCGTTCTATGAGATGCCGGAAGATATGATTTGGCGAATTGTTGATAAATTTGCGCAGGGCGCTGCGTTTGCAAAGTCTTGCGGTTTTGGCATGGTGTTGCTGCACGGGGGGCACGGGTGGCTTGTTTCTCAGTTTTTGTCGCCGACGCTCAATACCAGGAAAGATAAATGGGGCGGTCCTGATATCGAAAACCGCGCGAGGCTTGCGGTCGAAATCCTAAAGGGTATCAGAAAGGCCGTCGGTCCCGCTTTTCCCATTGAAATGCGCATCAGCGGGAGCGAGTGCTATGATGGCGGATATGGCATCGAGGAGGGAGTCGCGTTTGCGAAGCAGGTGGAGGATTATGTCGATCTTCTGCATGTTTCGGCGGGCAGCCACGAGGTAGATGAGGTGTTTACCGTCACTCATCCGAGCATTTTCCTGCCGGATGGATGCAATGTGCAATTTGCAGAGGAAATCAAAAAGCATGTCAAATGCCCTGTTGCCACAGTCGGCGCTTTGGTCGATCCGGAGCTTATGGAAGATATCATCGCTTCGGGCAAGGCAGATGTCGTCGAGATCGCTAGAGGGTTGATCGCCGATCCCGATCTCCCACGCAAGGCGCGCACGGGCCGCGAATCAGACATAAACAAGTGCTTGCGTTGCCTAAACTGTTTTTCAAACCTATTAAACAACGGCCAGTTCCATTGCGCGATCAACCCGGAAACGGGGCGTGAAGCTGAGATGAATTTTGCCATACCTCCGTCGGTGAAGAAAAAAATCCTCATTGCGGGAGGCGGGATCGCCGGGATGCAGGCTGCTCTGACCTGCGCGCAAAGGGGACATGAGGTCATTTTATGCGAAAAAGCAAATATCCTCGGCGGCGCTTTGCGCTGCGAGGAGAATGTGCCGTTTAAGAAGTATGTGGCGGCGTATCTGGAGAGGCAGGCGTCAAACGCGGCGAAGGCCGGCGTCGAGATTCGGCTGAATACCGAGGTCACTCCCGAATATGTGGAGAAAGAGGGCGTCGATGTGCTGATCGCCGCATTGGGGGCTCGGCCTCTCGTGCCTGCGATTCCCGGCATTCACGGCGCAAACGTCCTCGGTGCGGAAGAGGCATATAGGAATCCGTCATCGGCAGGGCAATCGATTGTTGTGCTGGGAGCGGGGCTTGTCGGTGTCGAACTGGCGATATATCTCGCTGCGATGGGGCGGAGCGTGTCTCTTGTGGAGATGCTGGGCGAGATCAATCATGGAGGCAACTTCCTGCATGTACGTGCTCTGGAAGTGGAAATCGCAAAATATGGCATCAAGACGTTTTATAACACGAAGGCTCTCGAGATAACAAATTCCGGCGTCAAGTGCGCAGCACCTGATGGGGAGTTGCTGCTGGATGCGGATACCGTTGTTTATGCCACTGGACAGCAGGCGTTGTGGGATGACGCGGAGCGGTTATGCGCGTGCGGGTGTGATTTTTATATGATTGGCGATTGCGTTTCGCCTAATAATATCATGAACGCCACAAGCATGGCGTTCTCCGTTGCGAGGAATATCTGAGTTATAGGAAGGCTGCTGCTCACGTGCCCTTGTGCTCAGCAGCCTCACGACAAATATGCGATATAGCTTTCAAGAATCATCGACGCTGCAACGGCGTCGATGATTTCCTTGCGTTTTTTGCCGTGGCGTCCGGTTTCATCAAGGACACGGTGCGCGCTTACTGTCGTCATGCGTTCGTCCCATAGCACGACCTCGATATTGCACATGGCGCGAAGTGCTTCGGCCAGCTGTTCACTTCTTGCTGCTCTCGGCCCTGCGCTACCGTCCATATTCTTTGGGTGGCCGACGACAATGAGCGTGGCATCGCGGCCGGCGGCGGCTTCGGCAATAGCTTTTGCGACCGAGGCTTGGTTTTTATCGTGAATGACCCATGTTTCTCCGACGAGCGTTGCGGAAATATCGGAAACGGCAATTCCTGTCCGAGCATCTCCGTAATCTACAGCCATGATCCTCATGGTATCACGACCTCCGGATCGTCTCCGGANTGCAGCTTGGCCTCGTCGATCGCATCCAGCAGTTGCCTGTACCAATATAGCGAATCGAGGAAAGCCTGAGTCAAAACTTCGATATCAACCTCATTTTGCACCATATTGATGGATGCATCGTGCCAATCCGCACGCTCATATGCGTAAATCAAAGCCAATACATCCGCGATGCGCCCTTTTTTGTGCACGAGAGCTTCCTTGATCTCAGTTTCCGACGCGACTTCTTCGATAGCTTCGGCCATCGGCCTTTGCAGGATTACATCCAGCATTGAGAANAGGCCTGCGATGAAAAGCGAGCCTGACTTGACCGCCATGTTAAACGCAGGGGCGAGCGTTTCGGCAAATTTCGCGCGGATAAGCGATAGCTTTGTGATTTCGCTCGGGCGGTCTTCGCCGATGCCTATCGAAATAGCGACCGTCGCCCATTTTTTCACTTCGTTTTGGCCAAGAATAGCGACCGCGCGGCGTATCGAGTCAATTTCGCGGCTGCGGTCAGGGTTCATTGCATTGATAAAGCGCAGCAAAGATATTGAGAGCGCAGGGTCACGCTCAATCGTGTTCGCGGCAGCTATGAGGTCGAATCCTTCCTCATTTATCTGCTTGAGCAGCGTAAGGGAGTTTATTTTCAACGGGGATATCTCGGCGACACCTTTCGTTATCGGCTGGCTGTAGAAATCGCCTGCAAGCAGAACATTACGCGCCCCTGCAAACTTATTGAAACTGGCCATATCGGGGACATCGGTGATGACCAGCCCTGTGCGGAATATATAGGGGCGGATTGCTTTAATATCTTTAGAAAAGCTGTCGGCTTTGCAACTGAGCAGTATAAAATCAAAAAACTTTGAGGCGGTTTCGAGGCTGATGAAGTCGGGGATGCCATCGAGCGCAACGCGGTATCCGTTTCGCTTGAGCACCCCCATTTTTGCATATGCTGCGCTGTCTGCGAGTGTTTCCTTGTCTATCACGCAAACCAATTTATCCGGCGGGATGCCAAGATTGATTGGCATGCCGATGAGCAGCTGATATTTGCTGAGGCTGATGAAGAAGTCGTGGCTTCCGGAAAACGGTTCGACGCCGATGTCTTTGACGAGCTCGAGAGCGGGCGCCAGCAGTTCGCCTCCAAGCATGCGAAAATCTTCTGCTGCGCCGAGGAGCTTTTCTCCGTCCTGCGTCATCATTCGATAAGCATGGACTGCCATTTTTGAGTCAAAGAAAGGTATCGCGCTGATAAAGAATCTCGTTTTCATGAAGCTATTCAGGCTCCTTTCAGGAAAAACTTGCGCAAGTTTGCTGAATAATGTATTATTATCATGTCTTGCGGTTCCGGCGTAGCCGGGAGCAAGACGATATATATTAAATCAATATATGATGATTGCGCAGCAATCATTATATCAGCAACAACGATCGAGGAGGATTGGTATGGGGATTATTTTGGGGATCGATGTCGGGGGTTCAACGACGAAAGTGGTCGGATTGCGCGAGGGAGAGCTCATCGGGACACTGCAAGTGAGGGCTGCAGATCAAATCACATCGCTATTCGGCGCGATCGGGAATTTTTTGCGAAAATACAATGTGGCGCTTGGAGACGTGTCGTCGATAGCGATAACAGGCGTGGGCTCTTCGTTCATCAATGAAGATATTTATGGCATTAAGACCTATAAGGTGAACGAATTCCAAGCAATCGGGCACGGCGCGCTCCAATTATCCGGATTGAAGGAAGCAATTGTCGTGAGCATGGGGACGGGAACCGCGTTCGTCAGGGCAGGGGTCGATGGGATATCGCACATTGGCGGCTCGGGAGTCGGCGGCGGGACAATCATTGGGTTGTGTTCTAAAATGCTGGGCAAAAGCGATATAGATGCCATACTAGCTCTCGCTATGACGGGCAGGCTGGAAAATGTCGATTTGTCCGTGAGGGACATTATCGGTTCTGACATACCTTCGTTGCCGGCGAATCTTACTGCGGCGAATTTTGGAAAAATAAAGGGTACGGCCACGGAAGCCGACCTCGCTCTCGGAATAATCAATATGGTGTTTGAAACTGCGGGTATGTTAGCTGTGTTTGTTGCAAAGAACGACACGATCCGCGACGTCGTATTGACGGGGACGCTGACGATGTTCCCGCAAGCGGAGGGGCTCCAGTTTGCTTTCAGCAATTTGACGGATCTTACGTTTGTTATTCCGCCGAATGCAGTTTATGCGACCGCAATCGGCGCCGCTGCTATTAACAACATGGGTTGAAGTTGATTTAACGTGTGGCGTGAATTGTAACCCGCCCTTAACAATTCCGGCTATCGGGAATAGTGTTCGACCAAAAGGTCAACGCATGCCCCGTACGTCCGCAAGCCAAGCTCCTGGTTTTGCGATTTTAGAAAGCCGTCATATACCGTATCAACGGTATCGCTGACCACTTCAGTCAGCGAAGTGAGGACATTGTCAAAAAACTCGATTCCTGTTTCGACCTTTTCTTGTGACCGCCAAAACTCGTTATTATCTTGCATATCGGTGATGACGCTGAGGTTTAAACTGCCATTGATTTCTGCCCAAAGCTCGTAAGCGGGAAACGCCAGCGCGCTCATCAGGTGCATGAGACCTAATAGGTAGCCCGCGTACATATAAGCAATGCTATCGGAGGTGACGCAAGCTACGATGCCAACGAAATTCGCCTCATCTTCCCTGTAAACGCCACGTTGATGCGCAAGTTCGTGCGCGATTGTCGCGGGCATAAGGCAGAGAGGAGCGTTGATATTGATGCTCGATTCTCCCGTATATGCGAAATATATTCCGGTATAACCGGTGCGGCTCATCAGCCATGAAAACAACATTGCTTTTGGCTTATACGATCTGCCTTCCAAACCGGGGTAGTCGTTGACGATATTTTGATATATCGACGTTGATGTCTTGAAAAACTCGCGGCGGTCGCCGATGTAATGGCCATCATCGTCTCTCTCAACGAGCAGCGCATATTCATTAGCTTTCTCAGCGAAATAAGCAGTGACAGAGGCAAGCTCGTCAATTGATACCCCACCACCGGAAAACCCGTTTTTCTCGGCGAATCCGGGGCCGTGATAGCCACTGTTCCACAACCAGCAGAAAAGGCCCCACAAATACAATACCACCACTAGCACTGTCAACAAACGCTTCGACAGATGCTTTAATTTATCGCTCGTGCGTACTGTGATGATGATGGTCTTTACAATGAAATAAACCAGCCAAACCACAGCTACGGCGATCAAAACTTCCATCATTGAAAAAGGATATATGGAGTTTATCAGACCGAGAATCTTGCGTATTGGGGCCGAAATATGCGCAGCAGCCCATCCCATCGCGCTTTTGTTGTTGAGAAGCGAATAGAACAATATCGTTATAACAGCCGGAAATACGCAGATTATTATGATTACGAAACGTGGCAGCTTGAGTGGCGGCCGCACTTTTTTTGTACTGTCCATTTTCCCCCGGATAATTACAACTTATGAGAATCTTTTTAATACAGCGTCGCCAATTGAGGAAAGAGGCAGCTGCTCCGACACGCCGCCCATATTATATGCGACCATCGGCATGCCATATACAACGCAAGACTCCTCGTCTTGCCCGATTGTGTGGGCGCCCGTTTTTCTAAGCTCCGTTAGTCCTTTTGCCCCATCGGCGCCCATGCCTGTGAGTATGACGCCAACCGCGTTTTTCCCGGCTGTTTTTGCGACGGATTCAAACATCACATCGACAGAAGGGCAGTGGCCGCTGACCTTCTGCCCGGCAGAGAGGGAGACATAGTATCCGGATGCGTCTTGGCGAAGATAAAACTGTTGGTCGCCACCGGGGGCTATCAGCATGGTCCCGCGCTCGACACGGTCGCCGTTTTGCGCTTCGCGTACTTTCATCGGGATCAGTTTATCGACGCGTTCGGCATACATGCGCGTAAAAACGGGGGGCATATGTTGCACTATGATCACTCCGGGGGTATTTGCGGGGAAGTTTTTAATGACCTCGATGATTGCTTCCGTGCCTCCGGTGGACGCGCCTATTGCAATTAGGCTTTTGGTTGTCGCGCCTAAAACGCTGCGTCTGGGCGGAGGGGCCGTGCGCGCGAGCGCGCTTGCGCCGGGCTGGGGCGCGCCGGGCCTGATCACATGCGCGGCGGCGGCGACTTTGACTTTTTGTATTATGTCGGGAACGAATTGGTCCTTGTCATATCCGGGGTGCGAGCCTGGCTTGCCGATAAAGTCAATCGCGCCGGCTTGCATCGCGTTAAAAACGTTGCCGGATAGCGAGCTGACGACGATTGCTTTGAGGTTTTTGTTCGTAGGCAAGATTTTGCGCAGAAACTCGTCTCCGCGCATTTTCGGCATTTCCATGTCGACAACCATTACGTCAGGCCTGTCGGCTGCGAGGTGCTTTTCTGCTTCAATGGGGTCGCTGTAGCATCCGACGACATCTAGCAAGGGGTCTTTTGTGAATGTCTGCGTAAGGAATGTCCTGAACATAATGGAGTCGTCGATGATCATTACGCGTATTTTCGGCATGATGCTTCACCACATTCATTGTTTTATTTGCTTATAGTATACATAATCATTTGCTTGCATTCAATGGCTTTTTATATTTTTTATGACTTTTGCTTGCATTTATTTTGTTGACGTGTTAATATCTCCGTTATGGGGCGGAACCTCATGCAAAGCACTTGCGCCGGTAGCTCAGCTGGATAGAGCGTCTGGCTACGGACCAGAAGGTCGGGAGTTCGAATCTTCTCCGGCGTGCCAGTCAGCATGAAGTTCCGTCCTGCAGTTTAATGTCCACGATGACAAATGAAGGGAGAGAATTACTTTGAACCTGAAAGATTACCCTAGAAAGAAATACTCGATAAACCAATTCACGCAGCCACCGTGCTATGAGCTTGAAGGAGAGAGTTTCTACTTCGCAATGGACGATGGATATGACTACCAGCTCCTCATCACCGGCAAGGATACGCTGGAATGGAGCATCGATGGAAAGGAAAAGAGAACCGATAAGTACAGGTGCCTGAAAAGCGACGATACGACATACTTATTGGTCCATGAAGATGATGGAGCGCAATTGCGCACAGGTTATACATATGTCATCGATTTGGAGCAACGGCTTGTTACGATACTCACATGCAAGGTCGGCTTGAATCCGAAATTTCCGTTGTTGGTGACAAGCAACTTTGATTTTGGCGCCATTCGTATAGAGGGCGAGGAGCTGCCATTCAAGCGGCACTCATTTACCGACGATCTTCTCGGCACTTGCGTCGAATGGCATTGGGGATCTAACTTCTATACGCAGCATTCATACAACAGCACGACTTTTTATAGGATCATGCTGCCGAAAGAGAGCGTGTCGCTCAAGGTATTGGCCGGCACTGTTCAATATACGCCTTCGTCAGACGAGTGGGCCCGGTATGTGAAGATCAAAGATAACATGTATTTGTTTGATTTGACAGAGTCATATTCCGAGAAGCTGACCGGCGACAATGGGACTCATCGCAGCAACAATATGGCTTTCTTGCAAAATTATGACCGTATGTATCATGTCGGGCGGCATTTCGGAAACACGTTCATCGATGGGAAGGCAGTTCCCGGCAGTATTTTGTTTGGCGCGTTCGGCAATCCTGTGGACTTGGATTCCGAGTTTGTCAATGCACCGAATCCATATATTGTCTAGGCTATTTGACATCGGTGGAGCAATTTCTACGCAAAAACTATAATCAATCGTTTGCAGGGCGGGTATTGTCCGTCTGCACGTGCCTGATATGCGCCCTGCGGCTATAACTGAGAGGAGCAGCTGTTTATGAATCATGCGAATAACGGCGCGAAGTATGGCATCGACCAATACAGGTTCGCGCATAATTACGATTTCAAAGATAAAACCCTCGCGATTGCATCCGATGCAATAAAGCATTCTTTTAGGTTTGCCGGCAAGAATAAGCTGGAATATGACGCCGGGAAAGGTTCCGAATCATTTGATTATGAGTGTTTAAAGCTGGATGTGGACACATATTTTGTCCGCTTTGGCACGAATGTCGCGGTGTTCGAGATGACGGGAGGAGTCGGAGCGCTCGTCCTGGCTGATGGGTTTGTTTTCGGCGCGGTCGATCAAGCGGGGCAGGCGCAGTCAGGGGCCATCCCTTGCTTGACCGATGAAATGACGGATACCGCTGTCACATGGGTTCTCGGTTGCGATAAATTCTTCAGCCGTATATACGCGGAGGCTGGTTTGTGCCGTGCTGCCTGGGCGCCTGCCAAGGCCGATTTTGCAGAATATCCTGCCAAATGCGTGAAAATCAAGGAGGGTATGTTCCTCACTGATGTAACGGAGCCGATTCCGGACGGTTCATGCGCTCCTGCCGGCAGCGACAGGATCATTGCATTGGAGGACTATGAGCGGATGATGCTCGTGGGCTGCGTTTTCGGGAAGAATCCGCCGCTCATGATCAGCGGATACGGCGAATTTATAGTACCTTAATGGCGAAAAACTGCAACAAAAAGCAAGATACTTCCAGACGCCATTAAGGTGCTATCGCCGCGCGAAGCACGGTGCGCCGGCGTGGAGGCTAAAATTCGCAGGCGGAATTCACTTCCGCCGTAGAGCGAATTGAGCCGGAGCGTGCGGCGTCCGGGTTGTGGGGGCGGAGCCCTCACGTTTGACTAAAAGGTATTTGCATGTGGTGGTGATTTATGCATATTTCCATATATGCGGATGAAGAGCAGAAAATCATAAACGAATTGATAAACACGCCCGAAATGCAGCGGTTGGGTGATGTCGGAATGCACTGCGGATGCGAATATACAAGTTTGCCTGCATATAGGCATGAAAGGTATCGGTATAGCAGGCTTATTCACAGCATCGGTGTTTCGAGGATCGTCTTCTCATTTACGAATAGCATTATACAAGCTGTTGCAGGGTTGCTGCACGATATAGCCACGCCTGTTTTTGCTCATGCGATCGACTTTATGAACAATGATCATGAGGCGCAGGCATCGACAGAACATGGGACGCTCCGGCATATTTTAGGCTCTGCTCATATCATGCAAGTGCTTTCCGACCGCGGCATTGACCCCGATGTTGTCAGCAATTATCATATATATCCTATTGCTGATAATGATACTCCCATGCTTTCTGCGGACAGGCTTGAATATACGCTTGGAAACGGCTACCTTTTGAACGGATATGAGCTGGATCAAGTCAAAAGAATGTATGATGATTTGATTGTCGCGGAAAACGAACATGGCGCGCAGGAGCTATGCTTCCAATCTTTCGATATTGCGAGAGATTTTGCCGAAATGGCATTGCGTAACTCGCGTTTGTACGTGTCGGATGAGGACCGGTTTGCTATGCAGAAGCTGGCAGAGATTATCCGTGAGGCGATCAAATCCGGGATTTTGGATCATGGCGATCTGCAAACGACAGAGAGCGAGGTCGTCAGCAAGCTCAAGAGCAACAGGAAGTCGAACGAAGCTTGGGAGGCATATAGGAATATTGCGTCTGTTTCGACATCCCCGGCCGCGCTTTGCGACCGATATTGCGTGAATGTGCCATCGAAGAAACGATATATCGATCCGCTGGTTGCCACGGCGAGCGGCGTGAAGAGAATATCAAAGATCGATGCGGAGATTAAAGGAAGCATTGCATCGTTTCTGGACTTGGACTTTAATTATTGGGTTTATGATAACGTGAGGTGAGTACGTATTTGGAAAATGCTGTTATCGGCGTTGGCGGCATGTCGTGCGCTGCTTGTGCCTCACGTGTGGAAAAAGCTCTCACAAAACTCGATGGGGTCATGAGCGCGTCCGTCAATCTCGTGACCGAGAGAGCGTCTGTCGTCTATTCGCCGCAGGCTATTCAACTATCCGCCATTCGTGAAGCTATTTCAAAAGCCGGTTATTCACCGATGGATGTAGAGAAACCGGGCGCTGCGGCGGACAACCGGTTGCGAAAGCAAAAAGAGATTCAAACACTTCGTGCAAAATTCATCATCGCTATAATATTTGCGATTCCGTTGTTATATATCGCAATGGCGCCGATGATATCATTTGTGAAATTGCCGCTGCCCATGGCGCTGGACATGATGGAACACCCCATGACATATGCTCTTGTACAGCTTGCCTTGACGCTGCCTATCGTCGGGGTGGGGTATAGGTTTTATGTCGTGGGGTTCGGCTCGCTTCTGCGCCGCAGCCCGAACATGGATTCTTTGATCGCTATCGGGACGACGGCAGCGGTGCTATTCAGCATATATAATACAGCGCAGGTTTCGCAAGCCGGCCATGTTGCGGTGCATTCGCTGTATTATGAATCGGCCGGCGTGATCATTACTCTGATATTATTGGGAAAAACACTCGAGGCAATTTCAAAGGGGCGGACAAGCGATGCAATCAAGAAACTCATGGGGCTCGCGCCGAAGACTGCGATAGTTGTCCGCGATGGAGAGGAAATGGAGATCCCGGTCGCCGAGGTAGCGATTGGGGACATTGTCATCGTGAAGCCGGGCGCAAAGATTCCCGCAGACGGGACCGTTGTCGATGGGCATACTGCTGTCGATGAGTCGATGCTCACGGGCGAGAGCATGCCTGTGGACAAGCAAAGCGGCAATGCTGTCTATGCTGCAACGATAAACACCACCGGCGCCATAAAATTTCGAGCGGACAAGGTCGGGGAGGATACTGCGCTTGCGCATATCATCAAGCTTGTGGAGGATGCGCAAGACAGTAAAGCGCCTATTGCCGCTTTGGCCGACAGAGTTTCCGGCGTGTTCGTCCCTGTCGTGTGCCTGGTTGCGTTATTGGCAGCTATCGCATGGTTCATCGGTACGGGCTTCGATGCGGGTTTTGCGTTAACAATCTTTATTTCCGTGCTTGTGATAGCATGTCCGTGCGCATTGGGGTTGGCGACGCCGACGGCCATCATGGTGGGAACGGGCAATGGCGCTGAAAAAGGCATACTGATCAAAGGCGGCGAAGCATTAGAGACAGCGCACAAAATCCATACGATCGTGCTGGACAAGACAGGGACGATCACGGAAGGCAAGCCAATCGTGACCGATATAATCACCAATGGCAAAGTCGCTCCGGACGAGCTTTTGATGCTCACAGCGTCTGCAGAGAAGGCTTCGGAGCATCCCTTGGGACAGGCTTTTATCGCCGCAGCTCATGAAAAGGAGCTGGAGCTGGTTGATGCTGCGCGCTTTTTGTCAATCACGGGGCGAGGCATAGAAGCCGAGCTGCAGGAGCGGACGGTTCTTGTCGGTAATTTACTGCTCATGGAGGAGCGCGGAGTATCGTTCTCCGGCCTTGCTGCCGATGCAGATAGGCTTGCGGAGGAAGGCAAGACGCCGATGTATGTTGCTGTGGATGGCGTTTTCGAGGGCATTATTGCCGTAGCGGATGTTATAAAGCCGACGAGCAAGAAAGCAATTGATGATTTGCGCGAAATTGGCATGGATGTTGTGATGATCACCGGCGACAATAAAAAAACTGCCGATGCGATCGCTAGGCAGCTTGGCATCAGCAGAGTTTTGTCGGAGGTGTTGCCGCAGGACAAATCCAATGAGATAAAAAAGCTTCAAGCCGGTGGCCTGGTCATTGCGATGGTCGGAGATGGCATAAATGATGCCCCGGCGCTTGCCCAGGCGGATGTCGGCATTGCAATCGGTTCGGGGACCGATGTGGCGCTGGAGAGCGCTGATATCGTGCTGATGCGTTCCGATTTGTCGGATGTTGCGACTGCTGTGAATCTAAGCAGGAGGACCATTCGCAATATCAAACAGAATTTGTTTTGGGCTTTTGGATATAACGTGGTGGGGATTCCTATTGCGGCCGGAGTCCTCCATCTTTTTGGCGGACCGTTGCTCAACCCGATGTTCGCTGCCGCAGCAATGAGCCTCAGTTCGGTATCCGTTTTGTCGAATGCTCTGCGGCTAAAAAAGGCATGACTCATATTATTGGAGGGATTATTCGCATATGTCAAGGACAGAGTCTATTTCAGCATTTATGAAGAAGCAAGGGATAGAGATCACGTGGAGGAGGATAGCCCTTGATGCCATGGGCGCCATGGCGCATGGGCTTTTCGCATCGCTTCTTATAGGCACGATCGTGAACACCCTCGGCACAAACCTCGGTATTCCATTCCTGAACCAGATCGGCGGATTTGCAACAGCAGCAGTTGGAGCTGCAATGGCGGTCTCAATCGGCTATGCTTTGAAAGCACCGCCGTTTGTGCTCTATTCGTTGATAGCCGTCGGCCAAGCCGCAAATTCATTAGGTGGTTCCGGCGGTCCGCTGGCGGTGTTTGTAATCGCGCTTATAGCTGTGTTTGCAGGCAAGCTTGTTTCAAAAACGACGCCGATAGACCTCATTGTGACGCCCCTTGTCACGATTGCCGTCGGGGTGGCGGCGGCATATCTCCTGGCTCCGCCTATAGGCCGTGTTGCTTCTGCCTTCGGGTATGCGATTATGTGGGCGACAGATATGCAGCCATTCTTGATGGGGATTCTTGTTTCGGCGATTGTCGGCATTGTGCTGACGCTGCCCATCAGCTCCGCAGCGATATGTTCCGCGCTTGGCCTTGTGGGTTTAGCGGGCGGAGCAGCTCTCGCCGGCTGTTGCGCTCATATGGTCGGGTTTGCCATAGCGTCGTATAAAGATAACAAGGTCGGCGGTTTATTGGCGCAAGGCATTGGCACATCGATGCTGCAAGTGCCTAATCTGATGAAAAAGCCTATATTGTGGATTCCTGCTGTGGTGGCATCGATCATAAACGGCCCGATCGCGACAGTGCTCTTTAAGCTGAAGCAAAACGGACCGCCGATTGCATCAGGAATGGGAACTTCCGGGATGGTCGGGCCTATCGGTGTGGTCGCGGGGTGGGTCAGCCCATCTGAGGCTGCGGTAAGCGCAGGGGAAGCCGTGATTGTTCCGGGAATTATAAATTGGCTAGCGATAATTACAGTCGCCATAGTCGTTCCCGTCGTCGTATCATGGTTGGTGGCAACCTTGATGCGCAAGGGCGGGTTGATTAACGATGGCGACTTAAAGATTGAATGTTAATGCCTTAGCGACCCGCAACATCAATATACAACAAGATGATTTCAGCCGCAAGGGCGCTACCGCCGCGCGAAGCGCTTAGGTATCTAACGTGATGCTCAGCCTTTCCGGCAGTACTGATTGATTTTTTTGAAGACCTCGCCGACCTCAATTGGTTTCGCGAGATGGTCGTCCATGCCGGCCGCGAGGCATTTTTCGACATCTTCTTTGAAGACATTCGCAGTCATGGCAACGATCGGGATGTTCATAGCCCGCTCGGTGCCGAGGAAACGTATAGAAATTGTAGCCTCATACCCATCCATCTCCGGCATTTGGACATCCATGATGATGATGTCATACTTCTCCGGGTTTGCTTTAAACTTTTCAACCGCGATGAGACCGTTTTCTGCGACATCTATGTTGATGCCGGTGTCTTCGAGCAACGCAGAGAAAATTTCCCTGTTTATTTCGACGTCTTCGGCGAAAAGTACTGTGATGTCAGAAAAATCGGGAGCGCCATCAATGACGCTTTCGGATGTGATATCAAGCTGCTTCGAGATCCCGCCGATGATCCCATTGATCTCATCCAGCACGGCGGAAGGAAAGAGCGGTTTTGGCACGAATCTTTTGATGCCAATGTCGCGAACTGCATCCTCAATCTTGCTCCAAGTCAGGAATGATGCCATTGCAACGACATTGTCTCTGTCCAGCCTGATGCCCGACTGCCTGAACATTTCGATACCCTCATCGCCGGCCGACCTATAATCCACAAAGACGATGTCATATGGCTTGTCCATGTTCCTCGCCTTGACGACGCTGTCCACAGCCTGTTCGACAGTGTTGGCCTCATCGATGGCCGTGATGCCAAAGCTGTTGACAATCGATTTAAAATATGTTCGTTCATCCGCATCCGCATCCAACACTAGCATTGTGATGTCTGAGGGGCGGATGTTTCCATATATTATGGCTCCCGTCTGTTGCTCCGGGCGCTCGAGCTTAACCTCGAACACAAACTCGGAACCCATGCCGATTTCTGATTCCACCCAGATACGGCCATCCATCTTTTCGACAATGCTTTTGGAAATCGCCAGCCCAAGCCCCGTGCCGCCGAATTTTTGCGCTGTGCTGGTTTCTGCCTGCTCAAAGGCAGTAAATAGCCTGCTTACTTGCTCCTCTGTCATTCCAATCCCGGTGTCTCTGACGGAAAACTGTAGGATGCTGCTCTCCTTGTCTTTTACGATTTCTTTGACAGTTAGCTCGATTTTCCCTTCTTCGGGCGTAAACTTCACGGCGTTTGAAAGCAAGTTAGTGACTACCTGGGACAGTCTCAATTCATCGCCGACATAATGCATCCGCATGCCGGAACCGAGCACGATGTTGAACTTGATGTTCTTCTGCTCGGTTTTTTCTATTACGAGATTGCATACTTTTACGAGCATTTTTTCGATATTCAATGGGGCATTGTCGATGTCCAGCTTGCCGGCCTCAATTTTTGACATATCCAGTATATCATTGATGAGACCTAATAAGTGAGTTGACGAATTTTCGATATTTGCCAGGCAGTATTTCAAACGCTCGACTTCATCGGTTTTTGCTGCGATTTGGGACATCCCGATGATAGCGTTCAAAGGAGTGCGTATCTCATGGCTCATGTTTGCAAGGAAGTTGCTCTTCGCATGGCTCGCTTCCTCCGCGACCTTGCCTGCGTTGCGGGCTTCTTCCAAGGCTGCGCTTAACTGCTCTTGCAATCGGGTCATTTCCGTCACATCGTCGATCCTGCCCACGACGCCTGAGACGCTGCCGTCGCTTTCTATCATGGGCGTCGTTGTCATATGAAAGACTTTATTATTAATCTCGAACGACCAATCTTGCGCGCCTTGGTTGAATGTATCGAATACTTTACCCATGATGTGCTTGTATTCATCTCTTTGCAGGGCGCCCTCAATGGTCTGACCCTCGAAAAACCATTGGTTATCCAACAAGGACGGCAGCAGCAAGCCGTCGAAAAGCGTTATGTTCAGGTTTTTATCCGCAGCGCAGATGACGCCGGGGTAGTTTGCAACAACGGCTTTGAGTCTTGCTGCGGTTGTTTCCAGCTTATCCTGGAGAGCGATCATATCTGTCAGATCGTCTATGCTTCCGACGACCCCGGACACACGGCCGTTGTCATCGAAAATCGGCGTTGTATATGCATGGAATCTTTTACCATCGATCTCCGATATCCATTCCTGCGGACCATCTGTGAATGTTTGCCTCGTTTTGTCTATAATGGCAAGATGGCGATCATGCCGCATTGCGTCGTCGAGGGTTTTTCCCTCGAAAAACGACGGAGAAAAGCCGATTTTGTCGAGATATAGCCCATTAAAGAGGCTTATGATCTCAGAGCTGTCGACGCTCCATATGATGCCGGCATAGTTTGATATGACTGCGTTCAGCCTTGCGTTTGCAGTTCTAAGGAGATTGTCCCTTTCGGCGATGATAATTTGGTTTTCTATGCGTTTGAGGAGCAAAGGAGTGGAAAACGGTTTTGACACGTAATCAGCCGCGCCAAGAGTAAATCCTTCGCTTTCGCTGTTGACGTCTGTTTTGGCAGATATGAAAATGACGGGGACATGGGCATAGCGTATGTCTGACTTCAACTTTTGGATTGCTTCATAGCCGTTCATTTCCGGCATTTCAACATCCAGGAGGATCAAGTCCGGCACGACCTTTGCGAGAATCTCGAACATTTTTTCCGCTGATAGTGCTGTATAGACTTCATACAGCGGTTTCAGCGTGCTTTTGAGTGCTGTGACGTTTGTCAGGTCATCGTCAACTGCGATGATTTTTTTCATATTTTTCGCCATTTTTTGCCTCCCCTGAAAGTATAATGCGCTACATTTGGATGGCGGAGCCTAGAATTCGCAGGCCGAATTCATTTCGGCCGTAATGCGAATTAGCCGGAGCGCGCGGCGTCCGGGCTGTGGGGGCGGAGCCCTCACGTAAGTACCAAAGCGCTTCATAACACTAACAAATAATAAGTAAATTTACTGCGCTTAGGTACTTTCGCCGCGCGAAGCGCGGTGCGCCGGCGCGGAGCCTAGAATTCGCAGGCCGAATTCATTTCGGCCGTAATGCGAATTAGCCGGAGCGCGCGGCGTCCGGGCTGTGGGGGCGGAGCCCTCACGTTATATCATCTATCATAGCGATCGCATCATCGAAGTCCGAACTAATGATGCTGTTCTTTAACGAAGCAATCAAATCCGCATGGTTATCATATTCATAACTATCTAAGACATCCATCACATCATCAATGCCACTCATGTCATATTCGGACAAACACTCGCGCAATTGCATCAGAACTGCCGGGTCGGGAGCCGGCATGCGCGGCTTCGCGTTTTGCGAGTCAAGATTATTGAGCCAAGCCTTGACATTATCGATCAGAATGTCCGCATCGCGCAGAAGGTCGCTGTTGAGTTTCAGTACGCCGTCGAGGTCGCCGGCTTTTGCCATGGCTTCCATATCGGCAGCGCGCTCCCTGATGTTTTCGGCGCCTATGTTCGCGCTGGATCCTTTGAGCGCATGGACTTTTATGGCATATTCCTTAAGCGTTTCAGCCGAGACGTTGCGCAGTTGCTCGACCGTCGCGGGAGTATTGTCGGCATAAGCACGCAAGACAGTAATGTATATGTCCATGTCGCCGACATAGATGTTCAAGCCCTTGCGCGCATCGATGCCGGGGATCTCGGGCAAACCGCCTCCGGTGGAGACATCGGCAGGAGGAGCTTTCGTGTCTGCGGGCATGAGCTTTTCTTTTTCCTTGTCACGTACCCATCTGCGAATTACTTCATCCAGCCTCGGAATATCGATGGGCTTTGTCAGGAAGGCTTGAAATCCTTTGTCAAGGAACATCTCTTCGTTGCCGATGGTCGCATTTGCAGTGAGCGCAATGATCGGCACTTTCCGAGCATATTCAGAATCAATCTCCCTGATCTTCAACATGGCCTCAATTCCGTCCATGCCGGACATCATATGATCCATGAACACTGCGTTATATCTGCCTTCTTCTGCCAGAATGGCCTCGATGGCTTGCTGCCCGCTTTCAACGCAGTCGACCTGCATCTCATAAGGTTTCATCAAGCCCCTGGCGACGACAAGGTTCGTCGCGTCGTCATCGACGACCAGAACTCTTGCGTATGGCAAGCTAATACGAGTGAAGCGCACGTTGCGGTCGCGCTTGTTGTCCGTATAATGGAAGTTCTTCAAGTTTTCCACGACATTTGCGCCGATAATCGAAGCATCGATATATTTCTGCGCCAGACGCACCGTGAAAACGCTGCCTTTGCCATATTCGCTCTCGACGCCAATCGTGCCCTCCATAATCTCGACGAGCCTTTTTGTAATCGGAAGGCCAAGCCCGGTCCCCTCAATCTTGCGATTGGACTCTATATCCATCTGGGCATAATCGGAAAAAAGATCGGCCATGTCTTCTTCTCTGATGCCGCTGCCGGTGTCTTTGACTGTGATTGTGAGCCATACCTTGTCGCCGTCGCGGACGCTGCTCACTCCCAGCTCGACAGTTCCGGAGTTTGTATATTTGATCGCATTGGAGAGCAGATTATTCATGATCTGCTTGATTCTCAGTTCATCTCCATACAGGCGTCCGAACAATTTTTCGGAAATATCCAAGCTGAAAGAGATCGGCTTGTCGCCGATGCGAAGAATGTTTTGAGTGATGGTGTCGTTGATCAGGCTTGGAACATCATAATTGACGGGCACAAGCTCCAGCTTGCCTGCTTCGATCTTTGAAATGTCGAGAATGTCATTGACTATATTGAGCAGCGTAGTGCCTGCGCTGTAAACCTTTTCTATGTTTGAGTTGTCCTCTTCGCTGAGCATTCCGCTTTCGAGGCTCAGCCCGGAAAGACCGATTACCGCATTCAAAGGAGTGCGCATCTCGTGGCTCATATTCGCAAGGAAGTCACTTTTAGCGTTATTGGCGCGCTGGGCATCGCCCAAGGCTTTTTCAAGCTCGGCTTGCAGCCGCGTCATCTCCGTGACATCGTCTATGCGCCCCATCGCGCCGCTGACTTCGCCGCGGTCATTATAAATCGGCGTTGTTGTCATGCGGATGACTTTGTTGTTCGCTTCAAAAGTCCAGTCCTGCGGACCATCTGTGAAGGTCATGCGAACCTTATCCAAAATATGCTTGTATTCGTCTTTTTTGAGCGCGACTTCGAGGGACTGGTTTTCATAAAACAAATCTTTATCAACAAGCGACGGCAAAAGTAAACCGTCAAACAAAGTCATATTGAAATCCTTGTCCGCAGCGCAAATGACCCCGGGATAGTTTGAGACGATTGCCTTCAACTTTTCCGCCAAATGGCGGGATTCGGTTGTTTGTTCGTTGCGAGTGAGTGAGCTGACTATCATCAAAACTCCGGAACGAAGAATATTAATCTGCTCGTCAGAATAATACAGCTCGTTCGAACAATCCGAAAAACTGGCCAATCCCCAGAAATGCTCACGAATGAATATCGGCATCACCAGCACTGTCTTTATCTCGATGCGGCTGAAGAAGCTTTGCAGATTTTGCGACAGACTGTGCAGAGGGCCGTTCAAACACTCGCCCTGCGCGAATCGTTCTGCCCATTCGGGGTCGAAGGCATAGGGCACCTTTGTCCCCTTGCCGATATGCGTCCCCTGCTTTCCGAGATTGCTCGTCCATTCATATTGATAGACAAAATGCAGCCTGCCATCTATCATTTCGTTTTTCATGATATATACGCGGTCGGCGTTCACGCAACGCCCCATCAGCTCCATGCCGGTCAGGATTGACGATTCAAAGCTGTCGTCGTCGGCAGTCAGCAGGACTTTGGCGGCATTGTTGACCGCATCAAGCAATATGCCACGCTGTTCGAGGTCGTGGATTGCTGTGACATCCTGAGATATGGTGTGTTCGGCGTGATTTGGCATTGAGACCACTCCTAGCATTTTTTGCAATAATGCGATATTTTTTCTATAACAGCGCCTACTTCAATCGGTTTCGCCAAGTGGTCATTCATACCGCTCTGCAGGCATTTGTCAACATCCTCTTTAAAAACATTCGCAGTCATGGCGACTATCGGGATGGACCTCGCCTTGTCGGAATCGATGGCGCGGATTGCCGACGTCGCTTCCAAGCCATCCATCTCAGGCATTTGGACGTCCATGATGATAATGTCATATTTGTGGGGATCATTCTTAAACATCTCGACTGCGATACGGCCATTTTCCGCAACGTCGATGTCGATTTTCGTGTTTTCAAGCAGCGAGATGAAGATTTCGCTGTTAATCTCAACATCCTCGGCAAGGAGCAGCGAGATTCCGGAAAAGTCCGGCGCATCAGCCTCATCGCCTCGATCATCCGGCGACATGCGAATGACCCCTCCTGTGATTTCGTTGATCGCATCAAGCAGATATGATGGGAAAAGAGGTTTTGGGATATATTTATCTATGCCGATAGCTTTCAACGAATCTTCTATTTTTGTCCAATGGAGGAAAGACGACATGACGGCGAATCGCCCTGTATCGGCATCGATGCGAGCATCGACAATACGCTTGATGCCGCTGTCGTCGGCGAATATATAATCCAGAAAGACGACATCATATGGGCGCTGCCCATCCCTGGATGCAATGATCAGGCCGAGCGCCTTTTCCAGATTTTCAGCGATTTCTGCATTGATGCCAAAGCTGCTCAATATGATCTTCAGATAGTCCGCTTCTCTAGTGTCAGCATCGATAATGAGCAGCTTTATGTCTTTGAGAGGGTCGTTTAAGCGGGTGATTTCGTTGCCAATGCTGTCGACACGCTCCAGCTTCACTTCAAAAATGAATGAGGAGCCTTTGCCGACCTCGGATGCCGCCCAAATCCTGCCGCCCATTTTATCAACGATGCTCTTGGAAATTGTGAGCCCGAGGCCCGTACCTCCATATTTACGTGCGGTGCCGTTTTCAAGCTGAACGAACGCTGTGAACAACCTGCCGAGTTGGTCTTCTGTCATGCCGATACCCGTATCGTTGACGGCGAAACGGAGCGTGCTGCAATTGACCTCTTCTTTAATCCTGTCAATCGTCAGTTCGATCTTCCCATTTTCCGGAGTAAACTTAACTGCGTTGGACAAAAGATTGGTTATTACCTGGGAGAGCCTTAATTCATCGCCGATATACCGCTTCCCGACGGTTTCGTCCAGAATGACATTATACCTGATGTTCTTGTTCTCTACTTTTTCCGTGATGAGGTTGCTGATGCGGATGAGCATGTTTTTTATATCGATGGATGTGTTTTCAAGTTCCAGTTTGCCGGCTTCGATTTTTGACATATCGAGGATATCGTTGATGATGCCTAAGAGGTGCGTCGACGAGTTTTCAATCATGGAAAGGCAATACTTCAGCTTCTCGGCATCGTCGGTTTTCTCCGCAATTTGAGTCATGCCAATTATGGCGTTCATAGGAGTTCTGATCTCATGGCTCATGTTTGCCAGGAAACTCCCTTTTGCCAGGCTGGCGCTCTTGGCTTCGTTTAGAGCGGCCTTCAGTTCATTGGCTCTGTTGACGATCAACAATTGGTTTTCGATGCGTTTCAGCAGAAGCGGCATGGAAAACGGCTTTGATATATAATCCGCAGCCCCAAGGTCAAAACCTTCGCTTTCGCTGCTTTCATCGGATTTTGCCGTGAGGAATATGACCGGGATGTCGAAGAATCGTTCGTCGGCCTTGAGTTTTTTGATCGTTTCATATCCGTCCATGCCGGGCATTTCGATATCGAGCAAGATGAGATCAGGCATGATGTTTTCGAGTATCTCAAACAGCCTTTCCGCCGACTCTGCGGGATATGTCTCGTAATAAGCCTTGAGTATGCTCCGTCCTTGATCCAGCGTCGAGATGCTGTCATCGACCAGAATGATTCTTTTTCGCATTGTTTCCAAGTGTGTTACCCTCCCCTGGCCAGGCGTTGCGTAATGTGCTTGAAGTTAGTCAGGTGCACGTTTTCTTTGAGCCATTCAACGAGACCGTTATCCTCGCTGTACTGATACTCGTCTATTTCAGCCATTATATCTTCAACGTCATCCATGCTGTATTTTTCACAAGCATCGCGCAGCTTTTCGAGCAAAGATTCGTCCGGTTTGCTTTTTTGCGGTTTGTCCTGCATAGGCGCTTTTGATGAAAGCAGGTTTTCAATGTCGTAGATCAACGTATGTATGGAATCGAGCAGAAGTTCGTTATGATTCAAGACATAATCAATGTCGGAGGCTTTTGCTGCTTTTTCCAGCTTTTCCGCCAGATCGCCGAGGCCATATGCGCAGATACCACGGGCGGAACCTTTAATTCCATGCACGGTCGTCGCATATTCGCTGAGATTCGCTGAGCCGGGACTGGATATAATGCCAATCAATGGGCGCGTGTTTGAAGCAAAGGAATGTAGAATGTCTAAATACATGTCAGCATCGCCATTGAAGCGTTCGATGCCCTTTTCAACATCGATCCCGCGTATTGCGATCTCCAACGATGCAGAATCTGTGGTATCCGTGCGCCGATCCGCGACACGCCTGTCCCTGCCCGCTCTCCTGTCGAGATTTTCCCCGCTGTCCTCATACTCCTTCTCTTTCTCTTTGTTGCGGACCCAATGCTTGATGATATCGTCGAGGCGGGAAATATCGATTGGTTTTGTCAAATATGCTTGAAACCCTTCGCTCAGATACATCTCCTCGTTTCCGGCTATCGCGTTTGCCGTGAATGCGATGATCGGCAGGTTCTTTGCATATTCGGAGTCAATGGCCCGGATAGCTCTCGCAGCCTCTATGCCATCCATGCCGGGCATCATATGGTCCATAAACACCGCATCGTACGTATTGTCGCCCGAGCTGACAGCTTCGAGAGCGCGCATGCCGCTGTCTACGCAATCGATACGCATGCCGTATGGCTTCATCAATCCTTTTGCGACATCGAGATTTGTCTTGTTGTCATCGACGATGAGCACATGCGCATATGGCAGGCGGATGCGATTGATCTGCGCATGGCGGTTTCGTTTGCCATCGATATAATGGAAGTTTTTCAGACTTTCCATAACGTCAGCGCCGATGACTTCCTGCGTCACAGATGCCTGCCGGAGCTTTACAGTAAAGGTGCTTCCTACCCCATATTCGCTCTCGACGCTGATGTCTCCGTCCATCAAATCGGCAAGCCTGTTCGTAATCGGCAGTCCCAGCCCGGTCCCTTCGATTTGTCTGTTGGAACTATGATCCATCTGNGTGTAATCTTTGAATAAATCGGCAATATCTTCCTGCCTTATGCCGCGGCCNGTGTCGCGGATGCTGATGATCANGCGGATGAAATCAGCTTCTCTTTCGCAGCGAAGAATAAACTCAACCTCGCCCTCNTCAGTGTATTTAATGGCATTTGAGAGCAGATTGTTGATGATTTGCTTAATTCTCAGATCGTCGCCATGCAGCCGCCTTGGCATGTCGTCGCTGATGCTTAAGATAAAACGGATCGGTTTGTCGCCGATACGCAGAATGTTCTGAGTGATGGTATCGTTGATCATGCTGGGCACGTCATAATCGATCTCGTTTAACTCCAGCATTCCGGCCTCAATCTTTGAGATATCAAGGATGTCATTGACAAGGTTCAGCAAAGTCGTGCCGGAGTTGTAAACCTTCTCGATATTTGATTGATCGTCGCCTGATAGCTTGCCCGCATCGAGGCTGAGCCCTGATAGGCCGATCACAGCGTTTAATGGAGTGCGCATCTCATGGCTCATATTTGCAAGAAAGTCGCTCTTAGCGCGGTTTGCTTTTGTGGCGGCATCGAGAGCTTCCTCCAGCTTTTTATTGACAGTGCTGAGCAACTCATCCCGCTCCTCGATTTCGCGCATCATTTTTTTATGTTCGCGCAAGTCGCGGGTATATCCTGCGACAGCATAGCCATCGCCATATGGAACCCTGACGAGTATCGCTTCCGCAGGGAGCGGCGTCCCATCAGGCAGCCTGTGCATCCATTCGCATTCGCATCTGCCTTGCTCAAACGCAATGCGAATGTGAGATATGCTTTTTTCATATGAGGACTCTCCGTCAGGCTGGAATTCGGGGGACAGATCATAAAACCGTTCCAGGTATTCTTCCTTGCTCGAGAGCCCGAATAATTTCACCGATTCTTCATTGCAGTCGAAAATCTTGCAATCCTCGTTCCATAGGTTTGCGCCGAAAGGGGTCGCATCCAGCAGTACCCTCGCGCGCTCATGCGCTTCGCGGAGCTTTTCCGCCTGTACGCTTCGATTGATCGCATTTGCCATCATGAGGCTCACGGCGCGCATCATGCGTATCTCATCCTCCGAGAACACCCGCTCCCTGCGGCAGTCGTCAAGCGTGAAAATGCCCCAGAAAGTGTCTTGGATGAACAAGGGGAGCATTACTATCGACTTCATGCCGAAGGAACTCAAAAACTCGCGGTCGCCTTGCGGCAGCGTTGAGACAGGCCCGTTGATGTGTTCGCCTCCGATGAAGAGCTTGTCCCACTGCGGAGTGTCGCTGAAAGAATAGTAGAGGCCTATAGGAACAGGCCCGCATTTTCGGCCATATTCGCTGAGCCATTCATATACATGAATAAATCCCAGCTCGCCGTCGCGCGTCGTGTTTTGCCATATCTGCACACGATCCGCTTCTGTTGATATGCCGACTATTTCCATGCTTTTCAACAGAGACTCATCAATGTTTAATTCATTCTCGACAGTCAGCAGCGTTTCGGCCGTCCGATTGCCAATGCTTAATAGCACGCCGCGTTTTTCAATCTCCGCAAGCATTTTCTTCTGTTCACGCAAATCGCGAGTATACCCCGCAACAGCGTAATCGCCTCCGTATGGAACGCGGATCAGCGTGATTTCCGACGGGAACAAGACGCCGTCCATCGTCCTGTGCAGCCATTCGACCTTGACATGCTCTCCGTCGAAAGCTCTTGATATTAGCTCCTTCGCTTTATCTTTTGAGTTCGTCCCGTCCGGCTGGTGTTTGGGAGACAAATCAAAATATCTATCGGCAAAGGCCTGCTCATCATTGACATTGAAAAGCCTGAGCGACTCCTTGTTGAACCCAATCATATTGAAATTCCTGTCCCATAAACGGCATGCGAGGGGGGTGGCATCCAGTAGTGTCTGTATGCGTTCGTTGACCATTTCAATGGTTTCGCTTTGCGTATCGGATTCCTTAAATCTCCTTGCGGTGAAGCCTGATAGAAAATTTTTCAGACGAATCGACATATGAATAAATACCTCAATACCCCGGGAGGCCGGGGAATCATGCTTCCCGGATTCCCGGTTATCCATGTTGTACCCTTACCGTTCATTTGTCGGAGGAGCTTCGAAGCTGCCCTTCGACTTTCTCTTTGATGTTCGACGCGCTGAACGGTTTAAAAATATAATCTGCAGCACCCATCGACATGCCTTTTTGCACGCTCTCGCTGCTGACAAGGCCTGTGATGAACACGACGGGGATGTCTTTTGTTTTGTCAGACTCCTTCAGTTTCGTCAGGACTTCATATCCGTCCATTTCAGGCATGATAATATCCAGCAAAACAAGGTCGGGCAAATACTCATTTGCAATTTCAAGCCCCGTTTTGCCGTCACGAGCCGTGTAGACGGTATATTCCTGGCGAAGGGTATGGCCAAGTACGTTAAGGTTAGGCTTTTCGTCGTCGATAATGAGGATGCTGCGTTTAACGGGTTGTTCCATCATTCTGCCTCCAGTTTTTGTTTTATTGTGTAAAGCGCGTCAAGCGCATAAGGCCTGAACTCAAATTCTTCCATATGGTGGATAAGCTCTTCGCTCCCTTGTACGGAACGAAGGTCGCCTATATAGTTGAGACAATCATAGTTTCCGCTCTTCAACAACGGCTCTAATGATCTCAGAAGCTCGAGCGATTTTTTTGCGCTGTAGTAGACAACGCGCGTGTTGGCATATTCTGCGCGCGCGCTCGGCGGCAACAGAACTTCGAGGTTTTTTATGGCCGCGTTCAACTCGCTTTCCAGCCTTGCAAGCTGCTCTTCGGATACGTTATGTTCGCCATCCTTCAGCGCGGCTTCCACTTCTGCTGCTGCATTGGCTAATCCCTGTATGTCCAGCAATCCGGCGTTATTTTTGAGGCTGTGGGCTAGTCTGTGCGCGACCTTGATGTCGCCGGAGCATAATGCGATGCTGATGTCGATGAAGCGGTTGCGGTTATCATCAACGAAATCGATCATAAGACGTTGATGCAAGTCCTCATCCTCCTCCACGGACATGGCCGCGGAGGCGTTTTTATCTATCGGTGACAGGTGTTTCAGCAAACAGCGCCAGAGTTCCTGTGAAGTGAACGGTTTTGCGATGCAGTCGACCATGCCGGCTGATTTGTAGACGTTGAGATCGTCCGCCATAATATTTGCTGTCATCGCGATGATCGATGTCCCCGTGCCGAGCTCCATGATCTTCGGAGTCGCTTCCAGCCCATCCATGACAGGCATGTGGATATCCATGAAGATCAGGTCATATGGCTTTTTCCCCGCCTTGATCCTGTTGCTGACCATCTCGATGCCTTCTTTACCGTTTTCGGCAACCTCAACCTTGAGCCCGACGCGAAGAAGATGCTCATGGATGACACGCTGGTTCATCAGGTTGTCTTCGCATATAAGCACGACGCCATCGAAGGTCGGCCTATCGATCGATGCGATCGCGCTGTGCAGGGGATTGATCTCGGGCATGTCAACAGTCTTGAATGTCAATGCAAAGCTGAAATTGCTGCCCACTTTAGGAGTGCTCTCGACATTGAGCTCGCCGCCCATCAGCTCAATAAGGTTCTTTGTGATCGACAGACCGAGGCCCGTGCCTCCATGCTTGCGAGTCATGCTGCTGTCTGCCTGAGTGAACGGGTGGAACACGACCTCGATCTGTTCCGGAGACATGCCGATGCCGCTGTCCCTGACTTCAAAGCAGACCGTGCAGCTGTCGCCGGTTGATTCCGAAATATATGACGAAAGCTTAACGGCTCCGATATTTGTAAACTTAACGGCGTTTGAGAGCAGGTTGATGAAAATTTGGTGCAGCCGCGTGGGGTCGCCAAGCATTTTCTTGCCGATGACCGGCTCGGCATAAAAGTGCAGGACAAGACCTTTTTCTATGGCCTTTGGCGACATTAGAGTCTGGCAATATGAGAAAATCTCGTGCAAATCGAATGGCACGCTTTCCAATTCCAGCTTACCGGCTTCAATTTTTGATATGTCGAGTATGTCGTTGATAATTGTAAGCAGCCAGTTAGAGTTGACAATGATGTTTTCGAGGTATTCTTTTGTCATGGGCTTCAGGTCGTCATCGATTGCAAGCTCCGAAAAACCGATGATGCTGTTCATGGGAGTCCTGATCTCGTGGCTCATATTTGCAATGAAGGAGGATTTCGCAAGGCTTGCCTGCTTGGACTCTTCAAGAGCGGCCTCGAGCGCGTCTGCGTTGTCTTGAAGGTCGCGAGTCATCGCATCCTGGATGATCGCGCTCGCCATCATGAGGCTTGCAGAACGCAGAATGTCGATTTCATCCTCCGTGAAGACACGTTCCAAATGGCAGTCGTCTATGCTGAAAAACCCCCAGAATACATCGCGGATGAAAAGAGGGATGATGATTATTGAGCGGATATCATAGGCATCCAGAAAAGACCGGTCGCCCTCGGGAAGCTTGGACAGAGGGCTGTTGATATATTCGCCGCGCATGAATTTGTCTTTCCATTCCGGCGTGTCGCTGTATTTGAACGTCAGGCCGCTCGGGACGGGCGTCTTCTCCATTCCCATTTCCGACAGCCATTCATATTTATGCACAAAGCACAGCTCATCGTCAATAGTTTCGTTCTGCCAAATCTGGACACGGTCGACATCCAGACACCGACCCATCAAAGCCATGCCGGACAGCAGCGACTCTTCAAAGTTTTTGCCTTCTTCGGCTGCAAGCATCACGGTGGCGGCTGAGTTGACGGCGCGAAGCAAGCTGTCGCTCTTTTGCAGTTGTATGCTGCGCTTTTTGTCGATTGCCCTGGAAGATGCAAGGACTAAGACCAAGATCGAGCTGACGATGAGCAGGATGATGAGAGTTATGATGAACTCGGGATTGGTCTCCCATATGCCCGGTTTGGCGTTCAAAATCACAGATCCCTCGGGCAGCGAGTCAGTCTTAATTTTAAACTTATCAAGCTGGGCTTTATCAAACGCCCATGTGTTGTTTGAAACACCGGCTTGCTTAATGGGGATATCGATGGCGGCAGTGCCCGACAATACCAATTTCAACATATCGGCGATAGAGTCGCCATATTTGGAATAGTCAAGGCATTTGCCGCCGATAGCGTTATATGCGACCTCGTCCGAATAAAGCGAAATGATGGGAACGGTGCAGTCTCTGTCAAGCAGCCGCTTCATCTCGCCTTGCGCGTAATATTGCCCATTTCCGTCAACAAAATATGAGCCGAAGAACACAAGGCTGTTCGCGGGGAGATTTTTTATTGTCATCATCAGCATATCGCAGCTGACATCATTGTTGTAGTCAATCAAGACGCGCGATTCAAGCGGTTTGAGCTGAGCTTCAATCGCGTCTCTATATCTGATACCTTCTGAGGTGTAGTCGTTGACGACATATACAAGGCCGGTCTCAGGAAACAACGACAAGGCAGCATCAAGGGTGTCGTATGCCGCGATGTCGTCGACTATGCCCGTGAAGTTGTCGCCGTTGCCGTAAATGACTTCGCCATAAAGCTCATCCACCCCATAGAACAATACCGGCACATTACGGAAATAGAGGTAGTAATACTCCGTCAGGAAGGCCAGCGCAGGATCTCCCGATGCTATAATTGCAACCACATTGCGCGATATGCAGTCCGAGCGAAGGAGCTGCGCAATATATGTCGTGTTATACTGGTCTCTGGGGAAGCGGGTAGCATCAAGGTTAATCGTTTTCCACTCAATGCTGGAGTCGTCCAGAAAACGGCTTTTGAGAGTTGCGTTGAATTTATCTTCCCGCTCAATTTCGGTGTTGTTGGAGATGATGTGGATTATCGTCTTGCGTGTGCTGATTTCAGGAATGGGGCGGTCGAGCAGGATGGTGTCGATGCTGCCGTCGGAAAGCATGGTATTAAGCTCGTCAACGATTATGGGGATGAGCGCCTCGCGGGACTTGTGGAGATATAAGTATTCCGTGAGGTGATCCAGCGTCCCAACGCTTTCAACGTTGAGGCCGTCGGCGAGAGATTCGTGGAATCTCTCCGACAGCACGGCAACATCGTATTCGCCGTTGATCACGCCATCGAGCACGGCTCTGTTTGTGGGTTTTGTGACAGTCGAGGCGTTTTCGGGGATTCGCTCCGCAATGTATGTACGGTTTTCAAGTATGCCGACGGTCAGGCCATTGAGCGCGCTCCAATTGTCGATGCGGAGCTCGCTGCCTTCTCGTACAAATACTCGTACGTTGATTTGCTCGAGAGGGAACGGCACTCTTCGCAGATTTGTATAAATGCTGTCAAGACCGGGGTATCCCGCAATGACTCCGTCATATGTTCCATCGTCTGCGGATATGTAGCCGTCCCTGATAGCGGGACAGACAAAATCTGAGCTGTAATCCATGCTTTTCAGTGCGAGGTACATAAGCCTGTCAACAGATATGGGGCCGTTGTCAGGCGTGGCGATGAGCAAATGGCCGGCGCCGGCGGGGGTTGAGTCCGCCGCTTGGGCGGTTGTTGGCGTTGCGGGGTTTTTGGCTGTTGCTGCCGTAGCGAGCGTGATTATTATCGTTATAGCCGCGATCAGCTTTCGTGCGCGNNTGCGTGTTTTCGCAGGCATAATCCTCACCTCGCTGATATTATACCAAAATTCTCAAAATAGACAACTATTTGTTTGAGAAAGTTGCAAAATTACGCTTATTGGGTTACAATTCACGCCCGGTGAGGTAGACGTTTATTTTTGCTTCATTTAGCGCAGCAAGGATGCGGAGCGGTGCGAAACTGAGGCAAGGATGCCTCATTTGA
>JGI24702J35022_10000036_pt1 | contig 55490 bp, 45 predicted proteins | sample TergutTh196P4_FD_35022 | JGI IMG/M metagenome (IMG submission 35022) | reverse complement strand
CCCTTTATTGCGGAAAGATGCGCCACCGCGCCCAAGTCCATAACTTCCTGTGGGCTTGTCGACGCGATCATCGCGAACCCTGTCTGGCGGCACGCCATAACGTCGCTGTGGTCGCCAAAAATGGAAAGCGCGTGTGTCGAGACTGTCCTTGCCGACGCGTGTATTACTGCGGGCATCTGCTCTGCTGCTATCTTATACATGTTCGGGATCATCAGAAGCAGCCCCTGCGACGCGGTGTATGTAGTCGTAAGCGCTCCCGATAGGATCGATCCGTGAACTGCACCGGCAGCCCCTCCTTCAGACTGCATCTCAACCAGGCGGACTGGTTGTCCAAAGATGTTTTTCAGCCCGTTTACAGCCCATTCGTCGGTGTATTCAGCCATTGCGGATGATGGTGTGATTGGGTATATCCCGGCAACTTCCGTAAACGCATACGATACGTGCGCCGCCGCAGTGTTCCCATCCATCGTTTTTAGTTTTCTCGCCATTAGTCATCCTGCCTTTCATAAGTACAAATAATTTAATATATGACATATTGCGCTTGACAATGTGTAAGAATTCAAGCCATTCTACCATCATTTTCAATCCATGTAAATCATAAATTAAGCAATCGCTCTATTTAATATATAGCAATCGCCCTATTTTGTCGTTACACATCGAAGTATCTAACGGGACTAATGAAGAGATTATTGATATGATGACCGCTTTTATGATATGGTTTTTAGCGTTAGTTTTGTCCACAATCCAGTATACGGCGCCAGAAATCAGAAGTGTGTTTTTGTCATATTTGTGGCTTGTGGTTAGTAGACAAGGGTACGATATTCAATGGATTAAACAGGAGGGCGTTATGGTTTCAAAGGTTCGTTCGTTGGGGCTTGGCGGGATAAGCGGGTATGAAGTCTCGGTCGAGTGTTATCTGTCCGGCGGTCTGCCGGTCTTCGATATAGTTGGGCTTCCGGACGCCGCCGTCAAGGAAGCGCGGGAGCGCGTCCGTGCGGCGATTAAGGCATGCGGTATGGTATTCCCTCTGAGTAGGATAACTGTCAATCTCGCTCCCGCCGATACCCGGAAAGCCGGCACGGTGTATGACCTACCGGTCATGCTCGGCATACTTGCGTCATCTGGCAGCATTAAGCCGCTGCCCAACGATTCCGCGTTTTTTGGCGAATTGTCTTTATCCGGCGAGTTGCGCCACGTCCCCGGCGCGCTTCCTATGGCGCTGTGCGCCGGGCGAACAGGCGTGAGGGAGTTGTACGTTCCCGCTGACAACGCGGCGGAGGCTTCATATGCGTCCGACGTCACGGTATATCCGGTGGCGAACGTCCGTCAATTGCTCGATCACCTAAAAGGGATAAAACGGATAGAGCCTTCCATACCGCGCGAACTTGAACCTGATATCACACCGGCGCTCGATTTCTCTGAGGTCAAGGGGCAGGAAAACGTAAAGCGTGCTCTTGAGATCGCTGCGGCTGGAGGCCACAACATCCTGCTCGTCGGACCCCCGGGTGCTGGCAAGAGTATGCTCGCCAAAAGGCTCCCGACTATCCTTCCCGATATGTGCCGAGACGAAATGATCGAAGCGACCGAGATACACTCTGTGGCGGGAATGACAAGCCGCGATAATCCAATTATGTCCACGCGCCCGTTCCGATCCCCGCACCATACGGTCTCTGCGCCAGCGATGGCGGGCGGCACTTCGAACCCAAGGCCGGGGGAGATTTCGCTTGCGCATAACGGCGTGCTTTTTCTCGACGAGATGCCGGAGTTTAGCCGCGATGTGCTGGAATCGCTCCGCCAGCCTATCGAAGACGGGCAAGTAACGATATCGCGCGCCGCGTCTTCCGTGACATACCCGAGCAGGTTCATGTTAGTGTGCGCGATGAACCCGTGCAAGTGCGGCTGGCATGGGCATAAGTCTAACAGGTGCGCGTGTACTGTCAGTTCGATCCTACGTTACCATGAGCGGCTTAGCGGCCCTTTACTCGACCGCGTCGACTTATATATCGAAACGCCGTCGCTTGAGTACGACGAGCTGCGCGAGCGTTCAACTGCGGAATCGTCCGCCGTTATACGCGCCCGCGTAAACACAGCGCGCGATGTCCAGCGCCGTCGGTATAAGGGCAGCGGCCTTAGCTGCAACGCACACATCGGCACAAAGCAACTTGAGCAGTACTGCGCGCTGTCGCCATCGTGTGAAAAACTCATGCGCGACGCGTTTTCCCGTCTCGCGATGACAGCCAGGTCATACGACCGCATCTTGCGCGTAGCAAGGACAATTGCCGATTTGAGCCAATCTGAAACAATCTCCCCGCCGCACATAGCCGAAGCGATACAATACAGACAATTCTCAATCCAGGCGCAGTAAGGCTATAGTAACTGTTATTCCCCTACTACCCTCAGGCCTGTCAGGTGGCGGCGTATCATGTCTAGCGCGTGTGAAGCTCCCATGGCGCGCGTCCGGTCCCGGTCGGGCGAAAGACTAAGACGTCTGCAAAACGACGCTTCGTTTGTTGTGAGCGCCACAAACACCGTGCCGGGTTCGACGTCCGACCCGTCGCCGTCCGGACCCGCGAGCCCCGTAATCCCAACGCCAATATCCGCGCCAAGCCCAGAGCGCGCTCCATCGGCCATAGCTAGCGCGACTTCGCGGCTTACGGCGTGTTTTTCTTTTATCAACAATGGATCAATACCCAGCAAAGTTGTTTTTGACGCGACGCTGTATGTGACAAGCCCCCCAAAAAAGAAATTTGACGCGCCGGGAATATCTGTCAAACGTTTTGAAAGCAGACCTCCTGTACATGATTCCGCCGTCGCGAGCGAAGTTCCATGATCAATCAGCAAACTTGCGACTGTGTTTTCAAGGCTTCCTGTATCGACGCCGTACACGATGTCGCCAAGCGTTTCACGCACTTTATCCAAAACCGGTTTCATCAGCTTTTCCGCTTCCGACGCCGATCTGGCTTTCGCGGTCAACCGCAACATCACTTCTCCGGTTTTCGCGTACGGCGCGAGCGTCGGGTTTTGCAGATTTTCCATCAAGTCGCGCAGCTTTTCCTCGACCGCGCTCTCACCCAAGCCGAATATGTGTATATTATGGGAATGTATCTCTGATTCCGACAGTTTCTTCAAGTATGGCGTTACGCATGTTTTTAGCATTTCCCTGCATTCTCGGGGCGGGCCGGGTAGCATGAGGACATGTGTCCCATCACTCTCGAAAGCGCAACCGGGCGCTGTGCCAACGCCATTGTCAAATACCACGCAACCTTCGGGCAATTCCGCTTGCCGCAGGTTGTTGTTCGTCATTTTTATTCCCGGAAGGCGCTTTTCGAAATATGCCATTATTGTATTGGCAACGTCTTTGTTTAATATCAACTTTTTTCCAAATGCTTCTGCAAGCGTCTGCTTTGTGAGATCATCAAACGTTGGGCCGAGTCCGCCGGTTGTTATTATGATATTCGCCCTGCTTTTTGCTATGTTCACAGCTTGCTTTAGCCGCTCGACGTTATCTCCAACGACAGTTTGGAAAAACACGTTGATCCCAAGTTCGGACAGCGCTATCGACACATCTTGAGCGTCTGTGTTCGCGATGTTTCCCAGCAGCAACTCCGTCCCAACCGCTATTATCTCTGCTGTGTAATTCATATCTCAATCCTTTCGGTAGAGTTCAGAGGGTATTCAAAAAACTCGCAATGGTTACAGGCTCCGCACACAAGTTTTGGCCATTATTACTAGTTTTCACCGATGTACTAGTGCGTTGCCTGTAACCAACCCGTGTTTTTGGATGCCCTCTGAACGGTTACACCCTTTCTATCCCGGATATCGCCCCGTCGACAAGCGCTTTGACGTCAAGCGACGCTTCCGCCTTGACGACATCCGCAAGGCGTGGTTTTGTGCGCGGTCTGCGCGGCGTAAATACCGTACAACAATCCTCGTATGGCAGGATCGATGTTTCATATGTTCCGATTATACGCGCGCGATCCACTATTTCCTTCTTGTCAAAGCCAATAAGCGGCCTGAAAACCGGCAACTCCACGCATTCTTCCACCACCGCCAACGCCTGCGCGGTCTGGCTTGCGACCTGCCCTAAGTTATCTCCAGTCACAATCGCTGTGCAAGCATTGTACGCAGCGATCTTTTCAGCGATAAGCATCATAAAACGCCTCGTTATTATTGTAGAATACTCTTGTGGGCAGTGTCTGCTTACCTCTTCCTGAATTTCCGTAAACGGGACGATCTCGACTGTCAGCCGCCCGCAATACCCAGAGAGTATTTTTGCGAGCGTGAGTACTTTTTGTTTGGCCATTTGTGAAGTGTAAGGGTGAGAGAAGAAATGTATCGGTATGATCCGGACGCCTCGCCTGGCCATCATGTAAACCGCCACAGGGCTATCTATCCCTCCCGACAACAGCGCGACCATGTGTCCGCCCGTGTCGATAGGCAACCCCCCCGCGCCCGGTTCAGCAGGGCCATGTACATATGCGGCGTTTTCGCGAATCTCGATATTTATAAGCAGTTGGGGCATATGCATGTCCGGCATCAGATGTGGAAATCTATCTTGTATAGTTCCGCCTACATACTGGGACAATTCGATCGAACCCATCGGAAATCGCTTATCCGCCCGTTTTGATTCAACCTTAAACGAGCGCGCGGTTTCAAGCTGCGGTTTCAGGTAAGCCGCCGTTGCCTCGACGATCGCGTCTTTATCCTTTTCACACGCCACCGCGCGCGCTGCTGAGGTCGCGCCGAACACCATTTTTGCCGCCTCGAGCGCGGCGTCCATATCACAATCGCCCTGCGGCTCGATGTACACTGTCGATTGCATACAGTAAATATTAAATTCCCCAAACGGTTTAAGTCTGCGCTTAACGTTTGATACAAGCTTATCTTCGAACTCTCGCCGGTTGAGTCCCTTCAAGACTATTTCGCCTTGCTTGAGAAGAATAATATCTGTCATATCTGTTTTGTCTGTCATATCTGTTTTATCTGTCATTTTCTCTTTATTATTCCAATCGAAAGTTTTCTTATATCTGTCACTGTAACGAACAAATGTTCATATTCTTTGAGAAGTCTCATTGTCTGCGGTATATCTTTTCTATGTACTTTTAGTATCACCGACAGTTTTTCTCCTTCTAATCCTTCACAGGCATAAGTCGTGACTCCATATCCAAGTCCCCTGAGTTTTTCTGTTATGAGCTTTGCCTCGTCAGGTTCCGCGATAACCTCTATCTGCGCCAATCCAAGCGCCAGCTTATCTTCAATTGTAATACCGACATATATTCCGATCGCGTATGCCAGTCCGTAAGCCACAGCTCGCAGCGGGTCTTCACTAATACCCAGCAACACAGTGCTTGCAACAATAATCCATAGCGTAATTTCCACAGCTGCCAGTAAACTCGATATCACCTTATTGCCTCTGGCTGTGAGTACCAGGCGCACAGTCGCTATAGATACTTCCATAAGTTTTGCGATAAAAATCAAAACATATATCATTACTCCAAACTCTCCTTATTCATAGGCTGAGCCAAATAGCACTCCAAATAGTTCTCCTTTAGTTTTTCATAAGCCTGTCGCGCGTAATCCGCGCTTTCAAACAAGCCAACCACAGTAGGGCCGGAGCCGGTCATAGTCGCGCCAAGAGCGCCATTATCAAGCAAGGAATTTTTAATATATATGATATCTTGTTTACCCCAGGGCAAATAATCTTCAAAAACGTTATACATCCGCCGCGCGACGCCGCTTAAGTTTCCGTTCATAAGAGACGCGATCAACCCCTCTGTGTCTGGCCTTACGCGTATTTTCTCGCATTGCGTCAAACTGAACAATTCAGGAGTTGAATAAGAGAACGGTGGTTTGCATATGACAAAATAACAACGCGGCAACGGTGGGAGTTCGGTTAAAACCTCTCCCCTGCCTTCAGCAAGGCACGTCCCTCCAACAATGCAAAACGGCACATCGGAACCGATGCTTTTTCCAATGGTTTTAAGCGTTTCTTGACCAAGTTTCGAATCAAACATCCTGTCAAGCATCCGCAATACACAGGCGGCATCCGCACTCCCGCCGCCAAGCCCCGCGCTTACCGGGATTTCCTTTTTAATGTTGATATGTGTGAGATATCCTGTTATGCCAGTATGATCAAAGAACGCCAAAGCAGCCTTTACAGCAATATTTCGCCTGTCTACGGGCAAATATGACAATCCAGTATCCGTGCTGCTGCTTATACCCGCGCCAGGCTCACACCTGACCGTTATCTCATCGCTCAGGCTGACGGTCTGCATCACCATTTTCATGTTGTGGAAGCCGTCGCTTCTTTTTGATATTATATCGAGTGAAATATTTACTTTAGCATACGCAAACGACGTTTCAGCCATTGTATCGATCGGTGGAATAGGTCTGATACGTTTGGCGTTATCAACCCCATTAATTCTATTCTCTGAATAAAGCATCCATTAGCTCCGTCCCCGCGCTGATAAACTGCCCACGCTCGGCGTCTTCTTCGCAGTATGACAAGCCGGTATCATGTTTAGTGCGACTGTCATATATAATGTACGGCACCGGCGACCCGTCATGCGCTCGCGTCGTACTTAATGTTTTGTGATCTGATAGTATGAGGACCCTGTAATCCGTCCCGTTTTCACCAAGTCGGTCCGTAAGCGGTCTTACTATACGGTTGTCGATCCATTCAATAGCCTGCAGTTTGCCCGCCAAATCGCCGTTATGGGTACATTCATCCGGCGCTTCAATGTGTATTGCGGCAAAGTCGCGCGCCATAAGCAGTTCCATCGCCGCGTCGACCTTCCCTTCGTAATTTGTGTATAATTCACCTGTCGCACCTTCCACATATACCAGGTCAAGCCCGATGAGCGCCCCGATTCCGCGGCAAAGAGGCACAGCGGAAATGACGCCGCCGGTTTTGCCATATTTAGCCGTGAATCCTGGTAACTCAACGGACGTCCCCTCTGCCCATAACCATATGCCGTTGGCGGGGAGTTTTCCCTCAGCCCGTCTTTTAATATTCAGCGGGTGGTTGTCAAGTATTTTATGCGCTAACCGCGTTAGTCCGCCCAAAACCTCTGCGTTTGGAGAACCTCTTGGCAGATGTCGCCCCAACGGCTCGCCCAGATGGTCATGCGGCGGAGTCAGTACGGTCCCTTCGGTATTTTTGGCTCTGCTTGCGTTTTGTACGGCTATGTGCCTGAATGAGGAACCTGGATATATAGCAATGCCAGCTTTTTTTGCCGCTTCGTTGAATTGCTTTCCGTCAAACAAATCCTTGATTATCGCGTCAGATTCTTCCCCATCTATTGATCCGGCTGAATGCGAAACGATCTTTTTGTCCTCAAACGGCATATCTTCGTCTTCAAATGTCACCATATTGCAGCGGTACGCTATATCTCCAGGCGATAGTTTTATCCCAAGGGCTGAAGCTTCAAGCGGCGCCCTGCCGGTAAAGCAGCTTTTTGGGTCGCATCCAAATATAGAAAGTATCGCTGTGTCACTGCCGGCGGGGAGTCCGTCAGGTATTGTCAGGACCGCGCCCATAGTTCCGTCGGATGCAAGCTTGTCCATTGTTGGCGTCTTCGCGTATTGCAGGGGTGTTTTTCCGTCAAGTTCCCGCAACCGTACGTCAGCCATACCGTCCCCGATAATAAGTATGTATTTCATCTCCACAATTTCTCTTTCATTAGTTATTAACGGTAGTCATTATAATACCCGCTCTGTTTTTTTTCAATAACAATTCACAATTGTTCACAAGACAGTATAATTATCACTATTTGGTAAAATCTTCCTCAGTTTTCGGAATCAATTATTTTTCCGTTTTTTTGATGGATTTATTGCTAAAGTTTTGGTATACTCGTGCATGTTGGCGTTCATATTTACGGTCGCTGTCGGGTTTTCGTGTTCCTAACAGCAAACGTGTGGCGGCGTAGCGTCGTGGCGGGCGCATATTGGGTTGTATATATCCGGAAAACCTGTCGCGCCGGTCAACGGTAAGACTTGTATATTTTGGTCGCTTGTGCAATGCTTTTCAACAGAATTGTTGAGGAATTGTTTGATTATTACAATATATGTATCAGTCAGGAGGTTTTTTTATGGCAAAACGCAGATCCAGCGTACCTTTTTTGGGCACGGCAGAGCAAGAAGAGCAGCTATTACGTCTTATTGCCAGCCACAAAAACGAGAAGGGCGCATTGATGCCTGTATTGCAACAAGCTCAGGATATATATGGCTACCTCCCCCCTGAGGTTCAAAAAATGATCGCCGAAGGCTTGAATATTCCGCTGGAAGAAGTCTATGGCGTCGCTACTTTTTATGGGCAATTCAACTTGACTCCTAAAGGAAAGTACAAAATTTCCGTTTGTTTAGGAACGGCTTGTTATGTCAAGGGCTCAGGGCAAGTACTCGAACGCGTCGAGGAGAAGCTGGGAATAAAAAGCGGAGAGGTAACCGCCGACGGTAAGTTTTCCCTGGATGCCACGCGTTGTCTTGGCGCCTGCGGACTTGCCCCAATCATGACGATCAACGACGACATCTATGGATGTTTGGCTCCCGCCGATATTAGCGGCATTATTGACAAATATTTAAACGACTAAGGTGGTGCTCTCTATAATGAAATCGCTTGCCGAGCTGGCTGCGCTTAGAGAAAAAATGAAAACAGAGTTTAATCTGCGCGACGCTATGGACGGCAATACCCGCGTCCTTGTGGGTATGGCGACCTGTGGGGTCGTCGCCGGCGCTCGCCCTGTCCTGCATGAATTCATGGAAGAGGTTAAAAAACGGGAACTAAAGAATGTTGCGGTGGTCCAGGCTGGTTGCGTCGGTATATGCAAGCTGGAACCTTTGGTAGAGGTCTTGGCGCCTGGGTGCGAGAAAGTCACATATGTCAAGATGACCGCCGAAAAGGTAGCTCGCATCGTCAAGGAGCATCTGATTGGCGGAAAGCCGGTGGCTGAGTATACAATTGGATACAGTCAAAGCGGGGACATCGCTCGGAATCTTGGGCAGACTGATTTCTACCTCAAGCAGAACCGCGTCGCCCTGCGCAATAGCGGTATCATAAACCCTGAACTCATAGGCGAGTACATCGCTGTGGATGGCTACGAAGCTTTAGGTCGCGTATTGCTGACCATGCGCCCGGAGCAGGTAATTGATATAATAAGGGATTCCGGGCTGCGCGGCCGCGGCGGCGCCGGGTTCCCTACCGGCCTCAAATGGCAATTCGCTGCTAGTCCGGCACCAGTCAAATATGTCTGCTGTAACGCCGACGAGGGTGACCCCGGCGCGTTTATGGACCGCTCCATTTTGGAAGGCGATCCCCATGTATTGCTCGAAGCCATGACAATCGCTGGATACGCTATCGGCGCATCCAGGGGCTTTATTTATGTCCGCGCCGAGTACCCCCTTGCGATAAAGCGTCTGAGGACCGCAATAACGCAGTCCCGGGAGATGAACTTCCTCGGGACCGGCATTTTTGGTTCTGATTTTAATTTTGACATTGAACTTCGCCTTGGCTCAGGAGCATTTGTTTGCGGCGAGGAAACCGCTTTAATGACTAGCATTGAAGGCAACCGCGGCGAACCCCGCCCACGCCCTCCGTTCCCTGCCGTCAAGGGCCTTTTTGGAAAGCCTACGATACTCAACAATGTGGAGACTTGGGCAAACGTACCGCGTATCATACTCAACGGTCCGGAGTGGTTTAAATCCATCGGAACCGAGGGCAGTAAAGGGACAAAGGTTTTCTGCTTAGTTGGAAACATCAATAATACCGGGCTGGTTGAAGTCCCAATGGGGACTACACTTCGGGAGATAGTCGATGAAATAGGCGGCGGTATACCAAATGGGAGGAAGTTTAAGGCGGCGCAAACTGGTGGCCCGTCCGGCAGTTGCATCCCGGCGGAGTATATTGACATTCCAATAGATTATGAGTCTCTTAAGGTCATCGGCGCCATGATGGGGTCCGGCGGCCTTATTATTATTGACGACAGCGCCTGTATGGTCGATATCGCAAAGTTTTTCCTTGATTTCACAGTGGATGAATCTTGTGGGATGTGCAGCGCTTGCCGGATAGGCACAAAGCGATTACTGGAGATGCTTGAACTTATTACCGAGGGCAATGGAACTGTCGAGACGCTTGAAGAAATGGAAGAACTGTGCCATCATATACGCTCCGCGTCCCTGTGCGCGCTTGGGCAAACAGCGCCAAACCCTGTTTTGTCAACGCTTCAACACTTCCATGAGGAATATATCGCCCATGTTGTGGAAAAACGCTGTCCGTCGGGCGTGTGCAAAAATCTTCTGACATACGAAATTGACCCTTCGAAGTGTATAGGCTGCGGCGTATGCAAGCGCGTATGCCCGGTTGATTCCGCTATTAGCGGCGTCCTTAAGCAGCCATACGTCATCGATAAGGAAAAATGCATAAAGTGCGGCACTTGCTTTGAAAAGTGCAAGTTTGGCGCCATCTCGAAAAAGTGATTATAATTAATGGCTTAATAGCTATATAAGCAGGTACGCGAAAGCAGTCCGCTCACCAGCAAGAAAGGGGCATTTTACATATGAGCGACATAAAAAAACTGAAAGTAAAAATAAACGGCATCCTTGTTGAAGTCCCTAAAGGCTCGACGATCCTCGACGCTTCTATGGTAGCCGGTGTCCGAATCCCGACGCTGTGCTATCTTAAGAAGATCAATGCCATCGGTGCCTGTCGGATGTGCCTGTGCGAAGTAAAAGGTGCCCGCGCCTTATGCGCCGCATGCGTATACCCGGTCGAAGAAAACCGGGATGGTACACCGATGGAAGTAAATACTAACACCCCGGAGCTTATAGAGTCCCGGCGGCGCACTCTGGAGCTCATCCTGTCAAACCATCGCTCTGACTGTCTATCATGTGTCCGCAATACGAATTGCGAACTGCAAAACCTATGCGTGGAATACGGGGTGGATCAGTACAAATACAATAAGTCAAGCCTTAAGCCGGATATAGACGATTCAGCCATTCACCTTATTCGCGACAATTCAAAGTGTATAGTCTGCCGCCGCTGCGTCGCCGTTTGCCGCAAGAATCAATATGTCGGCGTCATCGGCGCCAACGAGCGCGGCTACAATACGCATATATCCTCGGCCTTTGACGCTCCGTTAGCGGATACCTCGTGCATTCACTGTGGTCAATGCATCTCCGTTTGCCCGACTGGCGCGCTGACGGAAAGGGACGACACCGACAAGGTGTGGGCCGCGATCAATGAGCCGTCCAAGCACGTTGTCGTTGCGCCGGCGCCCTCCGTTCGAGTGCAATTGGGCGAATGCTTCGGTATGCCGGTTGGCGTCAATGTCGAGGGCAAAATGATCGCCGCGCTGAAACGTTTAGGCTTCGATAAGGTGTTCGATATCGATACGACGGCTGATCTCACAATAATCGAGGAAGGCACAGAACTCCTCTCCCGCCTGGAAAACGGCGGCAAACTGCCTCTAATTACGTCGTGTTCCCCCGGTTGGATCAAATTCTGCGAAACATACTACCCAGAGTTTTTGGAAAACCTCTCCACCTGCAAAAGCCCTCAGAGTATGTTCGGCGCACTCGTAAAGTCATACTATGCGGAAAAGGCAGGTATAGACCGCAAGGATATTTTTGTCGTTTCCATAATGCCCTGCACCGCGAAGAAGTTCGAGTTGCAACGTCCTGAACTTGGGCGCGGCGACGCTCCGGACGTCGACGTGTCGCTCACAACGCGCGAACTTGCCGCCATGATCAAACGCGCCGGCATCGAATTTACAAATTTGCCGGACGAGACGGCTGACCCCATATTCGGCATTGCTTCCGGCGCCGGTCATATATTTGGCGCTACCGGAGGCGTCATGGAAGCGGCTTTACGTACTGTATACGAAAAAGTGACAGGCAACACGCTTCAAAAGATCGAGTTCGAAGAAGTCCGCGGTCTTCGCGATATCAAAGAAGCCGAATTCGATTTAAATGGCGTTAAAGTCAAGGTCGCCGTCACCTCAGGGTTGAACAATGCCGCAAAGCTGTTGGACATGGTGAAATCCGGCGAAAAGGATTACACATTTATCGAGGTCATGTGCTGCCCGGGCGGCTGCGTCAACGGTGGCGGCCAACCTCATCAGCCCGGTTATGTCAGGAATTTCAGAAACCTGCCCGCCGAGCGCGCTGGTGCGCTTTATTCGCTCGACGGCGGGATGAAACTGAGGAAGAGCCACGAGAACCCATGCTTAAAGGAACTGTACGACAATTACCTTGGCGAGCCAAATGGTCATAAAGCGCACAAACTGCTTCATACCACATACACAAAACGGAGCGTATACTAATAAACACTAAGAGCTGAAAATAAGGGGCTGCGGAAGCAGCCCCTTTTGACGTTTGCGCGGCGCCAGCCGCGCCTTTATTTATTCTTTGTTATATGATCCTGAGTACTATGTTAGCGGCAACAATGCCACCGTAAGAGTCTTTTGCCGTCAACAGCACGGTTCCTGTCATGTTTTTAACAAAAATAGCGCCGCTTTCAGCGTCGACCGTCACTAGCGCGGGGTTCGACACCGTCCATACGATATCTTCGCGTAGCGCGTCCGCGTTTATCACGTAATCGAAAGTAACGATGCTGTTGCGCAAAACTGTAACCGAAGCAGGCGCAGGGGTACCTGTTGAACTTGTGATCTCCAGGAAGGTTACAGGATTTCTGCTCCATTGTGCGACAAGCGTAATATCATCAATGACCGGGGTCTCGAAATCGTAATCTTCGCCGTCCAGCGCCCATCCAATGAGGGTGTACCCAAACTTTTCAGGTTTTTCGGGGACAACTGCGCCCTTGCTGTAAACTACTTTTTGCGTAAGATCAGCATATGGCTCATTATCGACGTCTTCAAACGAAACGGTGCAAGCAAACGCCTCCAACGCGCCTATACTTGCGCTGGCCTTGTTGTTAGCATTGGATTCTGAAGAGACATCCAAGCCAACCGTTAGGTTCGCTAAGTTAGCGGCTGATTTATAGCTTACATAGACCGGCACGGTAACAGTCTCGCCCGGAGCTATCGCATATAAATCGTTGAGAATGGTGACATCCAACCCGCTCTTAGCGTCAACGCGAATGATATCCGTCGCGGTCGCGCCAGTGTTGGTGATATCGAAGTTCACCACAGCCACGCGGCCAACTATCTCCGCTTCGGCTACATTCGGGACTACCGCTAGCTGACCGGATACCGCAGTACCAGCGCCATGCCTCATACCAACCGTGTAGCTGAGGAAGTCACCGTAGGGGCCTTCGTGCATGTTTTTAGCCAGTATGTAGAAGTGCAGGTCATTTCTTGTGTCATGCCATTCGTTTATCGTATCTCCTGAGGCAATCTCCCTGTCGCCCTGCTCTTCCCACTGCATGATGCTTCCACGCTCTACGATGCCCCTCTGCCAGGTCACGCCGCTGCTCTCGGAGGCATAATAGCGGGGTCCCTGTTGGTTCGTAATAGCAGTGGTCCTCGTGCCGAAGTCATCGGCAGCGTTATCGCTGTATATCGTCCTATAATAACCGGTATCAGTAAAGGATTTGCCGACGTGGAAAGCGCTATCCCACAATTGGGCGGCGTGGCCAACAGTGTAGGAAACATGGTCGTCCCAGCCTATCCCAAAGCCATCTTTAACCGTATAGTCGACTAAAGCGATGTCGTAGTTGTGGGAGTCTACCACGCGGTTATTGCGGGTAATCATTACGCCGTCGTCAGGGGCGAAGCTGTCATATCCTGTGCGTTGCACCACTTCGATGCCCATTCTGCCGTTGGCGATGCTGCCGCCGAACTGGGTAAATCCGTTAGAAGCTGTAGTGGCTTGGTCGCCCCAAGTACCGGTACCGCTCGCGAAATTCAGGCGAATAGCCTTATAGTAATTGGGACTCTTGAGTCCGTACTGTTCCAGTTGCGGATAGTATCCGGCGTTGTTGAGCGGCACATTGCGCGCTACGATCTCCGCTACCAATGGCGTACGCCCAGCCAGATCCTGTTTACTAAGGGTCAGTACGTCGCCTGTGTCATAGTATGTGCTTCCTATCGCTATCTTGTTATATGTCAAGAAGTGTACAGGCACAGATCCCGCTTCAATGCCTGGTACGGTCCAGCGAGCGTGATCGCCGAAGGGACCTGCGAAACTGCCTCGGCTCATCAGTTCCCATGGCTCTGTCGCGGCTGTCAATCTTGCTGTGTAGGGGTTGCCGTAGTTGTCGCTTAAGCCGCCGATGTGGCCGAACTCATGCGCAAACGTGGCCATACCGTCGTTTTCGCCCTGTGTGGAATATCTGATAGTCCTGCTGTTCCTGGTTATGCTTGACATATGAGACCACTCGCCCACGCAGGCTTCCCAAGATGTGAAGTTAACATAACGAGTGTTTTTAGTGGTTCCATCATTGTATGTATTCACCCAATCCCAGTCAGCCTGGGAAAGCTTGAATTCATAGAGCTCTGGCGTACCGGCTGCTACCAACGCGTTGTATTTAGCAAGCTCGCCGGCCCAGAAGTCTCTGGTTGCGGTAGTCGAATTGCTTCCGCCGTTATATCTTGCCGCGTATGTCGTAAGCCACTGTGGATTTTCAGTAAAGAACTCTTCAACCTTCTTCATCCTGGGACCGGGACCGAGTTCATATGGGACGTCTTTCCTGGAGGGGAATTGGTTCATGCCGAATTCCTGCCATACGCCGCTCTCGTCATACCCAGCATGGAGCCAGAAGAAAAAGTCAATATTGTTCCAGTCAAAATCACCGGTCGTAACATAACTGTCCACCAGCGTCGCTGCTACTGAATCGAAACCAAAGCCGCTGCTGGTGCCGCTTGAGCCTCTGCGGAAAGAGGGCGGCTGATCGCGATAGGTTTGGAAACTTGAGGAACCCTGATCATAACCCATAGTTTCAAACTCGAAATAGGGTATGGTGTAAGGCCCATAAGGGGTAAGATCGATAGACCATTTGCCGTAGCTGTTCTCGCGCCAGAATTCGTTTATAGTCAAGCCATTGTTGATTTCCTGGGGCTTGTTGAGGTAATCCGCCCACCACTGAGCGAACTCCGCGTCCGTAACCTTGGAAATATCGCCTCCATGTTTTTCATCGGCGACAAGTTGGGGAACATTGTAGATGGGGTTGTTTGACTTGGTGTCGGCTAGCCCCGAACCGTCTTGCTTATAGAGGTAATAACCAAGTGGGTCACTGCCGACATCGCCGCGGCTGATGAATTTGCGATCCAGGTATTCGATCATTATCAGCCCGCCCGCGATAGCCGTCTTGGCAGTGTTGTTCCTCAGTGATGTGGGTCTCGCTATGCTCTGCGGATTAAATTCCGTCATCCAGTTTATAACTGGGTTGGGTTTATAGTCGTCAAAGGTTTTGTCGCGTGACAGTTGCCAGCTTTGCGGGTCGATTGGGGGAGGTACCGCCTCCAGAGCAAGCGTGCTTTGTATTGTGCCAAGCAACACAGCCGCCAGCATCAATACAGACAGCAAAATGGATAGCGCGCTCCTAAATCGTCTGCCTTGTTTCTGCATAATTCTTCTCTCCTTTTTTTTAAATTTTGGTGTCGAACGAGTTCACATCTCACTTAGAGTATTCTACCATGTATACCGATATTGTCAATAATCTTTTTTGTATACTTGCAAATAAACGTATATTGAATCTGTCTGTTATTTCGCGATATAATCATGATACTGACGGCTCTTTAAGCGATCTATCCCGATGAAACTGACAGAGCGCCACAGTCGCTATGCGCTATGCGGCGTCCAATATGGAGGGTATATATATGAATAGGTTTTTGAAAACTCTGATCCCAACCAACAGCCCAAATCGCGCCGGGCAAATACCGCTCAAGGATATTTACACTGAATCATTAATGATAAACTGGGCTGTGTCGTCGCAGAATTTTTTGTTCCAGAACCGCTACGTTGATAGGGTACTCGGTTCAGAGGTTCAAGCGGATTGTTAGCTATGCTCGCGGCCGATGCGTGAAACTTTATACGTAGCTCCGGGAGTTAGAAGGCCAAAGCGAAAAGCCCTGTGTCCATTTCGGCACAAGGTTTTTCACTCATTTGGTGCGGATGGCGGGACTCGAACCCGCACACCTCTCGGCACAGGAACCTAAATCCTGCATGTCTACCAATTCCATCACATCCGCGCTCCCGTGGATTCTATCACAACTCCTCTAATGTTTCAAGACCTTGCGCAAAATGAAACTGAAATGCAAACTGAGTAGTGAAACTGTTCAGTGGGCATCTAAAAACACAGGTTGGTTACAGGCAACGCACTGGTACTGCGATGAAAACTTGTACAATTGTCAAAACTTGTGTGCGGAGCCTGTAACCATTGCGAGTTTTTGGACACCCACTGAACAGTTTCTGAGTAGTAGCGCTACGCTAAATCAGTTTCTGCTCGTGAGCGATACGGATCAGTTCCACAAGATTGCGGGCTTTTAGTTTTTCATAAATCGTATTAACGATAAGCCTCACAGTGTTAATTGACAAACTTTGGTTAGCTGCGATTTCAGAACGCGAAAAGCCTTTATATAAGTCGTTGAGGACCTCGGTTTCACGATGGGTTAGTCCGATCCCCGCGTTGAGGTCATTTGCCCTTTTATACTCAGAAATTACCATTGCCTGATGTCTGGCATAGATAGAAGACTTCTGATTTATACTCTTGAGCCAAGGTTCAGGGACTTCACAGTCCTCATCGTGCATGGCGGCAAGCGTCAGCGTCCGCATATCCTTTCCCATCTCAATAAAAGGCATGACAATATCATTTGGCGACGCAATCTCATAAGCTGCCAGCAGCGTCGAGTAAGAAGCTTTTTTATCTTTCATCTGATAAAACACGCACGCTTCCATCGCAAGCATTTCGATTCGGCCGTACAGCGTTGATTCCAGCTGCCCCTGCTCTTTGATATAGTTGAGCAGGACACTGTATTTTTTTGCCATATAATAATAGCGCGCTTTTATTTGGTTGCTGAAATTGTCCAGCAGATTCGTTAATGAATATGGGGTGAATTTCCCCTTCAACCAGCTTGGTATCTTCTCAGGGCGGCGCATGGCATAGTAATACCAGCCAAGGACTATGTCATATATTGAAAAGCGGTTATAAAAATCATTCTCCTCCAGTAGCGCCTCCATATCCTCCAAAGCTTGTTCGGCTTTTATATATTCCCCTTGCCAAATCGCTATCCTCATGGAATAAAACAGCACAAGGCTAACAATTGCAAACTGCTTGCCTCTCTTCGCGCGTTCAAGAGCGCTGGCGATGAGCGGCTTTACCGAGTTGATTTCCCCCCGGTAGAAAAACAGTTCGGCCCGGCCTAAATCATCAAGGCCCTCCATCCAGTTGATCGATCCTTTTGAGACATATCCTGCCGAACTGGCTATCGCGTCTAAATACTCCTGTATCGCCCCAGTCCTCGCGACGCCCACCCTATTGATCCATGGGCCGATGGGATAATTGTCGTTTATTTGCCCGTCAGGCAAATATGTCAGGTAATGGCTCATTTTTTCATAATACACGTCAAAATCATATATATCATCCTCAGAACACTTAAGTTGTCGCAGGACACCCCATAAATAGTACAAAACTCCCAACGAACGATTTCTGAACTCGTCTCCGTCCGGTAATTGGAGAAACTTTTCTTCGTAGCGTTTCAGTAGATCGAGCGCCTCCCCCAACATACCGGATAGCATGAGTACCCGTACGTGCGCACAAGCGAAAAACTGTGTCTGATCGAAGACGTTGGCAGGCGCTCGGTCAAAAATCCCTTTCAAATGCGAAGCGACGCTAAGAAGCAACTGCGTGGGAGCTTCGATTATTATTTGAACGATTTCGTTATATTTGGAGATTTTTTCATAATAGTTCAAAGCGTCGATGTTAAACCCGTGCCTAACGCACCATTCAGCCGCAATTTTAAATGTATTATATATTTCTTCAGAACTTAAGATATCTTGTTTAGACCGCAAATAATCAAGAAAGAGGTGGTGTATCAGATAGCAGCCTGTGTATTCGTCAAAGCGGCAATAAACCACGCGTTGCTGATTTAGCTCCGACAGAATATCCTCGTCCCCTTCCGCCATCATAGAAACCAATTCCGCAGACAGGCGGTTCACAAGCGAAAGGCGCACTAAAAATCGTTGCAGACGCTCGGAAATCACGTTCCATGCTTCCCTTTCCATAAGCAGAAATATGTTTTTTTTCATAACGTCACGAATGTGTCCTGTATAGCCAGGCGTTTTTTTCAGGATCCTGACCATGAAGTTTATAATAAACGCCCATCCTTCCGTATCACAAAAAATTTCAGGCAGGTTTGGTATTTCCGCTGACAAACCTTGTTGCAAGAGATATTGGGCAAGCTCGCTTTCAGTAAAATTCAAATCGTTTTCATTAAGGTTCGACACCATCCCTCTGACGAGCAATCCTGAAATGTTGATCTGGGGCAGCTCGCGGCAGATCAATATTATTGTTCGGTTTGGCGGCGAATTACATATTAGATGTTCTAGGAAATTGACTACGGCGGCATCTTTCGCCAAATGTACGTCGTCGAGCACCGTCAAATATCGTTGATTTGCCATTAATCGGTCGCGTTGCAGGAAATATTGGTTCCGTGAGTCTTCAGTGTCGGGGAAGCCCAGATACCTGCCTTCCTCAGCCAGCGATTTATTAACATGCTCTACGGCGCTGGTATATGTGTCCCAAAAGCTCAGCCCAATGTTGTCGAATTCAGAAAATTGCATCCATGCAGTTGGAAGCCCGCACTCGCGCACAAAATCGGAAACCGCGATGGTTTTTCCATAACCCATCCCCGCGCAGACAACGACCAGCGGTTTCTTAACTGCCTTTGTTAAGAGTTTATTTACACGTGGCCGGATAAAAAGGTCTGTTCGGCCAAATTGTAACGCACCTATCTGACTCAAAGGTTTATCCTTGCCACAATGATCTGACATATTTCACCCCTCCATACAACGACATTTGTGTATTATATACTATTGTGTGTTAATATTCAACACAATAATGTTAGTAAGTTGTCTATATTTGCGTTGATTATGTTTATTATTAGTCACAATTATGCGTTTCAGTATGAATTTTTTGCGAAAGGCATATCATGTTCTTCAAATGAAAAAAAATTTTATTTGATGTCTGTATTGTGCAAACCAATCGTGGTAGAATGCTTTATACTGATATAAAAGTGGAAAATACGCGCATTTACCAGATGCTGGAAAAGCAAGGAGGCTCCAAATGAATAAGAATAAAAAAATTGTCGTTGTTGACGACAACTTAACGAATTTAACAACTATTAAAAATATCCTAAAACCGCTGTATGAAGTATTTCCTGTATCATCAGCGGCAAAAATGCTTGAAATGCTCGGTCACATTACGGCTGATTTGATCCTTTTGGACGTGGAAATGCCTGAACTTGACGGGTATGACGCAATACGTCTGTTGAAGAACGACAAGGCATATAAAGATATTCCGGTTATATTTGTAACCGCTATGAACGGTGAGCAAAGTGAGATGGAAGGGCTAATGCTCGGCGCTGTGGACTACATCTACAAGCCTTTCAACGCTCCACTTCTTCTGCGGCGTATCGAAACGCACCTATCCCTTGCAGACAAGAAAAAGGAATTACAGGAACTAAACTCAATAATTCAAAAGAAATTAATTGTAAAAATTGGAGAGGTTTTCGATCTTCAGACGTCGATCCTAAATATTGTGGCAGGGATGGTTGAGAGTCGGGACGACATTACCGGCGGTCATATCCACAGAATTCAAAAATACTTAAAGTGCCTAATAGACGGTTTGATCGACGCAAACGAATATAGTGATGAACTGTGTTCGTGGAATATGGATTTCGTGCTGCCTTCTTCCCAACTGCACGATGTTGGAAAAATAGCGATCAGCGACGCTATCCTCAACAAGCCGGGTAAGCTAACCGACGAGGAATACGAAATCATGAAGACCCACGCCAAAATCGGGAAGGAGGCTATCTGCCGGATGGAAGAAACTACGCCGGATAGCGGATTTCTGAGACATGCTAAGAATTTTGCGGGTTCCCACCACGAAAAATGGGACGGAAGCGGCTATCCTGACGGCGTTGAGGGAACAAATATTCCTCTTGAAGGGAGGCTAATGGCAATAGCGGACGTTTATGACGCCTTGGTTTCCGTCCGTTCATATAAGGGAGCTTTCCCATCTGAGAAAGCTGCGGAAATTATTAGAAATAGCCGCGGAACCCACTTTGATCCAAAGCTTGTGGATGCCTTTAATACGGTTTCCGGCGAATTTGCGACTATTGCCAGCTTGTCGCAGGCTAAGAAGTGAACAAAGGCTACAGCTTTTTATTGGATGTTTAGCCAAGCGTGGCTTTCTTGAACTTATCCGCCGCCGACAGTTGCTCCGCCGCGCTCTTGAGCGTCGTTGCCGTTATGTTTTCCCCTCCGCTCAAGCGGGCTATTTCCATTTTTCTTCCTTCATAATCAAGCTCGTTTACATATGTGTATGTCCTCCCCTCACTCACGCTCTTGCGTATCTCAAAGTGGGTATCAGCCATTGCCGCTATCTGTGGTAGATGCGTCACGCATAGCACCTGGCGTTGTTTCGCCAGAATCGCGAGTTTTTCGCCGACACGTTGAGCGGCGATGCCTGATACGCCGGAGTCGATCTCGTCGAATATCATCGTCCAGGAATCCTGCGCGCCGCTTAGCACGTTTTTCAAAGCGAGCATAATTCGCGCAAGTTCGCCTCCTGACGCGATACGGCCTATCCTCCCCGGCGCTTCGCCAGCGTTAGCGGACATCAGGAAGCGAACTTCGTCGCACCCCGAAACACAAAGTCCATAATCGCCCCGTACGGCTTCAAATTCAACTAAAAATTTCACTCCAGGCATATTAAGCTGCGACAGTTCATCCATCACTACGCCCTCAAGAGTCCCGGCAGCGGCTTTTCGCATCCTGGACAGTTGCTCAGCGAGTCTCGTCGCCTCCTGAGCGCATGTTTCCAGTTCGCTTTCGAGTTTAGCAAGTCTACCCGCCCCATCTTCGATATCGGAAATCTCCGTTTTACCGCGCTCCAGGCGCTCCAACGCTTCCTTCTCTCCGCCATATTTGCGCGTGATTCGTCGCAAAACGTCCAATCTTGACTCCAACTCATCAAGTTCATCGGGCGTGAAATCAAGTCGCGCTCGGAAATCCCTCAATTCATCTGCAATATCTTGCGCGGTATAACGCAGGTCGAGCAAACGTTCACTTAATGCCCGCAACCCGTCTGAATAGGTCGCCGCGCGATCCAGCATTTCCTGCGCGTCGCTAATGAGCGCCACGGCTCCGTCAGCGCTGTCGCCGCCATGCATCGCCCGAAACGCGGTCTCGACACCATCCGTCAACTTTGAGGCGTTAAGCAGTAATACCCGCCTTTCCGAAAGTTCATCCTGTTCCCCAGGCCTGAGCCTTGCTCTCTCTATTTCTTCGATCTGATAGCTTAGCTCGCTTACGCGACGTTCTTTTTCGCGCTCACCCATCGAAAGCTTTTCAATTTCGCTTTTTATTTCACTGAGTTTTTTGTACGCTTCACGATATTCGCTAATTATATCCGCAAGGTCTCCAAATGAGTCCAAGTATTGAAGATGCGCCCCCTCGTCAAGCAATTTTCTGCCGTCGTTTTGTCCATGTATATCGAGCAACGCGGCGCCAAGCTCGCGTAGTTGCGTAGCAGGCGTCGGGACGCCGTTGACTCGGCAAACTCCTTTCCCATCTGCGGAAATCCTCCGTGTTATGTAAACCTCGTCGCTGTCATCGCTTTCAACACCGTTCTGGGTAAGCCACTCGTTGCCGGACGCTCCAGAAAAGACAGCCGTTACAGACGCGAAAACGGCGCCGGTTCTTATCAGATCTCTCGACGCTCTCCCGCCCGTCACTGCGGAAAGCGCGTCAATAACGATCGATTTGCCCGCACCTGTTTCACCTGTCAGCACATTTAGCCCGGCAGTGAATTCTATATCCGCTTTTTCGACTACTGCGATGTTTTCAATATGAAGCAATTTAATCATTTCATTATATCTTCTATCTCCCGGCAAAACCTCTCAGCAGCGGTATTATCGCTCATTGCGAGAAAGGCTGTGTCGTCGCCGGCGAGCGAACCTATAAGGCTCCTTATTCCCATGCTATCGATCGCGCTGCACGCTGCTGGAGCAAGTCCCGGCAACGTTTTAATTACAACAATATTTTGGGCGTACGCGTAGGAAGTCACGCTTTCTCTGAAAATAGCTTTCAGGCGTATGGTATGGTTGTGCATCTCCAACTTGCCACTCGCGACATATCTATAAACACCCAACGGCGTCAGCTCTTTGATTAAGTTGAGTTCTTTGATATCCCTTGATATGGTTGCCTGCGTACTATTGATACCGACATTGTCGAGTTCCGCTATCAATTGGTTCTGCGTTTCGACATCAACAGACGCGATAATTCTCAGTATTGCGCTCTGCCGCTCCTTTTTCATGGTCGTTCCCCCAGTTTTTCACTTACTTTTTCATAAAAATTCCTTTTCGACAAACGTACAAACCGGGCGCATCTGGCTGATTTACGTACATCTATCCTATCTCCGCTTAGAATGCCTATATGCTGTCCTCCATCTGCGGACATGTACGCGGGATTGCGCTTCCGATAACCTATTTCAACTGATACACATCTGTCAGAAACAAGTACGAAAGATTTTGCTTCGAGCGTGTGTGCGCAAATTGGAGTCACTATTATATTGCTGGCTGCCGGCTCTACGATTGGGCCGCCCGCAGCCATAGAATAGGCTGTCGAGCCTGTAGGCGTCGCGATAACCGCTCCATCGCCCGAAAAGTGGGATATTACCTGGTCATCCCCAGACAGTATCAGTTCGATAACCTTGTTATCCCCCTTGATCACTACGTCGTTGAGCGCAAAATTTCGGCTGATCGCCATGCCGTCCCTTAACAATTCTATGTCAAGCATCATCCGGTTTTCGATATCGTATCCGCTAGTCACGGCTTTTTCGATCAAAGCGATATCTCCGAACTCAAGTTCCGCAAGAAATCCTTTTCCGCCAAGATTAATTCCGAGAATCGGTGTCTCCGTATCGGCAGCCGCTCTCGCCGCTCGTAAAACCGTGCCGTCTCCCCCAAATGTGATTATCATTTCCGCCGACTTCAGTTCGTCATTGATCATGGCTGTCTCTATGTCTGGCGGGGGTACAAATCTGGTCGCCTCATTGTCGAACGCAGGACACAAGACGACGCGTTTTGCGTTTTTCTTTAGCATTTCGTTTACTCGCCGCGCTGTAACAAAACCAACATCACGCTGAGCATTCGGGTATAGAATTATTTTTTTCTGATCAATCATATTCAGACCCCATTAACGACTTGTGGGACTCCGATACTACCTCGTCCACGTTAATCGCCGTATCCTCCCCTTGGCGACATAGCCAGCCTAGATACTCGACATTCCCCTTTGGTCCCCTTACAGGTGAATGAGTGATGCCTTTGATATGGAATCCTAATTCACCCGCGTATCGGATAAATGCTTCTAAAACTTCGCAATGCGTTATTGGGTCGCGTACGACTCCGTTCTTTCCTACTTTTCCTCTGCCCGCTTCAAACTGCGGCTTAATCAGGCATACCACTTCGCCATCGTCGGTCAATAGTTCTCGAACAGTTGAAAGCACTAGGGCAAGTGATATAAACGATACGTCTATTGTCGCGAGCTCCGGTTTTTCAGAAAGCATGTCATTGGTTAAATACCGGATATTAGTTCTTTCCATCGTTACGACGCGGGCGTCGTTTCTTATGCTCCAGGCAAGCTGCCCGTACCCAACGTCGACGGCATATACCATTCTCGCTCCTTTTTGGAGCAGACAATCGGTAAAGCCGCCCGTTGAAGCCCCACAATCGACACATACCTTATCTTTTGGCGACACACCAAAGAACTCCAGCGCTTTTTCCAGTTTCCGACCTCCCCGGCTGACATACCCATGCCCGCAACGGACTTCAGCGAATACAGCGTCCGCAACCTGCATACCCGGCTTTTCAGCTTTGTTGCCATCGACGAAAACACAGCCCCTCATTATCATGGCTTTGGCGCGTTCACGGCTCTCTACTAATCCTCGCTCAAAAAGTAAAACATCAAGCCTGGACTTGTTCATATCCGTTTCAATTCTTTCTTTATCGCTCCGCAAACGCTTTCCGAGTCGATCCCGCAAAGCTTACGCAAATCATTAACGTCGCCGCATGGAGGAAATATGTCCCCTGTATTTAGCAATATCGCGCATTTCAGCTTGACCCGAAGGCTTGTAAGCAACGCTACTATGCTTTCCCCAGCCCCGCCTCGGCGAGAACATTCTTCGAGGACCAGCAATCGGCCTGATTTGACAACGGCGCCCTTGATTGCGTTTATTATATCAGTATTGATTGGGCATATGCAACCTAGCTTGACAATTCCTACGGAAATTCCGTCCTTCTCAAGAGTTCCGGCTGCGCTAATCGCAGTGTTGACATCCACGCCATATGTAACGATGGTGAAATCCTTCCCCTCACGCTCGATTTTGATATGGTCAACCCCTCCATCAGCGTATTCTCCCTCGCCACCGCGCGGAAACCTTACAGCGACCGGTCCTGTAACATCATTAATGGCGTATCGCAGCATGTCGCGAAGTTCCGTCAAACTTGCCGGGCATAGTATAGTCATACCGGGGACGCTGCTGAGGTACGCGACGTCAAACACGCCTTGATGCGTCTCGCCGTCGCCTGGAACCAATCCCGCCCTGTCCACCGCGAAAACGACGTGCAACCCACTTATTGCTACATCATGGATCAACATATCGTATGAACGTTGGAGAAACGTAGAATACACCGCAAAAACAGGTATTGCTCCCCTTGAAGCCATTCCCGCAGCCATTGCCGCCGCGTGGCCTTCAGCAATGCCAACGTCAAAAAACCTTTCCGGAAAACGCGCGGCAAAACCTTCAAGCCCTGTGCCTGTCGTCATTGACGCAGTAATAGCGCAAATCCTGGGGTCATTCAACGCCAATTCCGTCAGTTCCTGTCCAAAGGTAGATGAAAACGTTTTCTCGCCGTTATTTTTAACGCCGATTCTATAATCAAATGGGCCGACCCCATGATAGTCCTCGGGCGAAAGCTCAGAGGGTTCGTACCCTTTGCCTTTTTGTGTCAGAACGTGAACAACCGCAGGTTTACTCTGCCGCTTTGCCCACTCGAGAGCTTCGACAATCCTGCCTATGTCATGTCCGTCGACCGGTCCTGAATACTGTAGCCCCATGTCCTCAAATAAGCTACACTGAAGGATCGCTTCTTTTATCGCGGTTTTGATACGGTGTATAAATCTCCACAGCGCGCGCCCTCCCGGTAGCTTTTCCATAACGCGTCTGTATAGCTTCTTAAACGCTGCGTATGAGGGTTTCATTCTCTGACGCGATAGGTAGCGCGCTATCCCGCCGACATTGTTTGTAATCGACATACCATTGTCGTTGAGTATTATTACCATAGGCTCGCTGGATTCCCCGGCATCGGACAACGCTTCATAAGCAAGGCCGCCCGTCAGCGCTCCGTCGCCAATAAGGGCGACGACATAATAGTCCCCACGTGACAGCGTCCTCGCCCTGGATATACCGAGCGCTAATGATATCGATGACGACGCGTGCCCCGATACGCAGGCGTCATGCACGCTTTCGGACGGCTTTGAAAACCCCGCGAGTCCTCCAAACTGCCGCAGTGACCCAAAGCCGGCTTTCCTTCCGGTTAGGATCTTATGCGTATAACTTTGGTGTCCGACATCAAACACCAACCTGTCCTTTTGTGTGTCAAACACTCTGTGGATCGCGACAGATAACTCGACCACGCCTAAATTCGCCGCCAGGTGTCCCCCGGTTCCAGAAACGCTTTTTATTAGAAACTCGCGTATTTCCGCACAAAGGTCATCCAGTTTGTCCTCAGGAAGCTCTTTGACGTCTGATGGTGAATTAATACTCTCAAGTATGCTCAATGGAATAAAACCTCAATTTAACGGCGCCGTAACAGTAACAGCAACAGTTTACTTCAATTATTACAACTGATCAGTAGGTATCCAATTATTTATTATGTTTTCTTAAATGCAGAATATTCATCAGTTTCCCTACCCAAAGCACTATGCCGGTGCTTTTATTGATGGCGATCATCTTACCAGCCGCTTTTCCTCCAATAACAAGCCCCGTGACGATGCCTGATATTATCAGCGGAATAAGAAGATTTTCGGCATCCAACCCTTCCGCCAACCTCACCGCCATCAGGGTTACTATAGTCCCTGTGGTTATCCCCGTGACGTCCCCGACCACATCACTGCAAAAGCACGCCACCTTATCGGCGTTTTTAATAAGTCGCAAAGACTCTAACGCGCCTCGCTCGCGGCGCGTCGCCATCGAATGGAACCGGGCTTCCTGCGCCACTGTAACCGCGACTCCGATTGCGTCGAATACAACCCCAACAGCTATAAACATCGCCAGTATTATAAATGCCATTATATAACCTGCCTGCTCAAACAACTTGTTTGAAGCAAGCGAAAAGGACATTGACGCAACGACGCTGATGATTACTATTTTTAATATCCATCTTAAACTTTGTTTTGTTTTCATTTTTCATGCTCAAATCACGAAGCGGCAGCGCGCGGAGTAAATCTTACGGCTTAGGTCGGGCCGGCTTTCCCCCGTGTTTACCTCACGTTGCCGATGAGGCGGTTCCCCTTTAAACACACGTCCGGAGCGTTGCCAGCGGAGTTTTAGCTCCCATCTCCGATACCCGATTGCCACTTAGTCCGTACCGCAATCCCCCGCCCGCCCCGAAGGCCTTATTGCCATCTCCGGACAGCCTAGGTGTTTTCCACTACAGTCAAACCGTCTCTTAGCCTCTTTTGCAGGAAATATTTCAAGGGGCGATCGCGTGGTATGCTATGGCCATAACAATAACGCGTGGTTCCCCCATCCGCATTTGCCACTCAAGGCAGGCTACGCTGCACACAGCACTCAGGCTTTCGCCCGGGATCGCGCGAAACAGTTTCCGCTCATCCCTAACGCACCGCAATACAGGTTCAAGCCTGATTCGTACGGGATCGACCTATTAGGTATCCGCGCAATTCAAAGGCGTCCCGCACAAGAACAGGTCTCCACGTCAACAGGGTCGGAATCTCCATGCCATTGGTGAGCGCCCTGAGAACGCAAGCGCAGCAAACGCAACGCTTCCCCCCAGCACCCACCCCAAACTGGGCGTTTGAAGCAGGCACAAGGGGCTTCAAAGATGTGCCCTTTAAAGGATTTTTAGGCCCTTCCTGGTAGACGGCAGATCTGACTAGGATACTGCGCCGCTCTTCTTGTCATTATACTATCGTTCAATACTTTTAACTATACATACACTAGCTAGTCGACGAATAAGGTTTCCATAGGTTCCCCGGAATCGCCTTTCTGTAGACAAGTAACTGTCTGTTCGGCTTCATCGAGCATTTTCCCGGCTGTTTTTATCAGCTTCGCTCCTTCTTCAAACAGTGTCAGCGATTGATCCAATGGCGCGTCTCCTTTTTCAAGAAACCGTACGATTTCGTCTATTCTGGCTATTATCTGTTCAAATGACATTTCCGGGCTTGAGCTTGTCTTTTCCATATTTTAGCAATTCCTTTTACTTATACTAGCATTCAACAACACACTTGATTTCGTCGCGTGCTACTCTTACCGCTATCCGGTCGCCAGCGCTTACATCCGACGCTGCCTTAATGATCAACCCATCTTCCCTACGCGCTATCGCGTAACCCCGCCCTAAAACTTTGAGTGGACTCATCGCGTCAAGCGAGGCAGCCAACCGCCCGTACCTTTCGCGGTTTCTGTGGAGCTTTCCCCGCATCGCCGCGCAAAGCATATCCTGATTACGGTCGATGAGTACCCGTTTATCGTCAATGAAATATTGTAGGCTTTGAAGCGCTCGCTTATTCGAAAGCTCAGTGAGACGTCGCCGTCGTAATGTCAGGTCGCGGCTTATTGCCTGGCACATCCGGATTTCCAAAGTCCCAAGCATCGCGAGCGTATCGCCTACATCAGGAACAGCAAGTTCCGCCGCGTTCGATGGAGTAGCGGCGCGCAAATCAGCCACAAAGTCCGCAATCGTAACATCCGGTTCATGCCCGACGGCGGATATGACTGGTATGGTGGATTGAAATATCGCCCTTGCGACGCGTTCATCGTTAAAAGGCCATAAATCCTCAATAGAACCACCGCCGCGGCCTGTTATTATCAAATCCGCGCAGTTGTTTTCATTTATGAACCGCAAAGCGTCCACAATCTCCGGCGGCGCTTCAACTCCCTGGACGCGGACAGGCGCTATCAACACTTTTGCCATAGGCCAGCGCGCCTTCAGGATTTTGATAATATCGCGTACCGCTGCTCCAACGGGTGATGTTATTACCGCTATCGTCATAGGAAAACGAGGCAAAGGCTTTTTATACTGTTGCTCGAATAACCCATCTTTTAGTAGTTTCTCCTTAAGCTGTTCATACGCAATATAAAGGTCTCCTACGCCATCCGGCGTGATTTCGCGCGCATAAAGTTGATAAGCCCCATCTCTCGGATAGACAGAAACGCGACCAAAAACGATGACGTTCATGCCGTCTCCCGGCCTAAATCGAAGATTTACGGCACTACTTCTGAACATCACGCAACGCAACGACGCCTCGGCATCTTTGACCGTAAAATAGTGATGACCGGATGGGTACATTTTATAATTAGATAGCTCGCCCCGGACGTATACCTCCGAAAGTAAAACATCAGAGTCAAGCATATCCTTAATATAGCCATTGAGTTCGCTGACTGTAAAAATTCTATCCGCCATTTATCATACCGTTTCCGCATTTGCTGGCTTAGTCGCCGGCTTATTTCCTTTGTCTTCCGCGCGGGCAAAACCGCCCAGCAAGCCGTTTATAAATAATACCGTTTCAGGTGGCTCATAACGTTTAGCCAGCTTAACCGCCTCGTTTATCGCGGCTCTGTCAGGAATATCCGGCATATACAACACTTCATACATCGCCGTTTTTAAAATAGCCACCGCCGTCCTGGATATTCTACCAAATCTCCAGCCAACGGCATATTTATCGATGTATCCGTCAAGTTCCGCCGAATGCTCAAAAACACCAGTAACCAGACGCGTAATGTATTCAAGCTGTTTTTCGTCAGGGCTTTCCGTATACAGTTTGTCTTCTGTTTTCAACGTGGAGTAATACTCCTCCTTAAAAACATTAAACAGCATCTCACTCGGATCCGTTGGGTTCTCTGAAACGCAGAAGCACAGCCTGACCGCTATTTCTCTAGCTATAGTCCTTGTCATATACTTTATTTGGTCTTTTTTAACGACACGCCGCAAATATTGACGTTAACCGTGCTGACTTTTACTCCCAACGTCGATTCGACAGCGGATATGACAGCTTTTTGGACATCAACGCCAATTTCATTAACCGGGTAACCTATCGAAGCGACAATATACACATCGGCTGTTATATCATCCCCTTCGATAGTCAGTTTTACGCCTTTCGATAATGCTTTTTTGCTGAGCATATTTGTTGGTTCTTTGCCATAAGAGAAAAACAGGCTGTGTACGCCTTCCACCTCGATAGTGGCGGCAGCCGCGATGACAGCTACAACTTCCACTGATATGTTTATACTACCCTTTTCATCATTAATTCTGATATACTCTTTGCTTTCCGCCATTTTAAGCCCCCCTGACAATATAATTCAAAAATCGCGATTAATCAAGTATACGCAGTATAGCATACGGCGAGCCGCATCCGCAACCTAAAGATGTGTGTAACGTTATATGTCAGGAGTCAGAAGTCAGAATACTCAAAATTCTTGCCTTTTGGATGCCCTCTGAACAGTTATGTTTTTCTTAAGTTTTTCGTAAGTTTATGGCGGAGGACGCCTCGCGTACACTTCCGGTTTCCAACCTTCGATCGGTAGGCGTTGCATCGCGCCAAAAACCTTGTTCCTAAAATCTGGATAGCTGACGCTGAGCGTTTTTATAAGCGTCTTTATTTCCTCGCGCTTGCTAAATCCGTTCATTCTACACGGATTATCGACTACCGGCAGACCGTATTTTTCAACAAGATTAACTATCGTACCTTCGCCGACGTACATCATTGGCCTTATCTGCGTCACGTCGGCTCTGTCCATATATGTGACCGGTTGAAAGCTACTTATGCGCCCCTCATAGATAAGCGATAGCAGAAATGTTTCTATCGCGTCGTCGAAATGGTGCGCCAGCGCTATCTTTTTTATACCAAGAGCCTTGATCATATCATGGAGCGCGCCGCGTCGCATTTTTGCGCACAGTGAACACGGATTCTTTTCATGCCGCTCTTCAAAGACGACACGCGCTATATCCACGCGACGGATTGTATATGGCACATCCAACTTATCACAGAGACTCGCGATAAGCCGGAAATCTGTCTCTTCATATCCCATATCCAGCGTAACGGCATGAAGATCAAACTGTTTTGGATAGTATTGCCGCAAATTCGCCAGGGCGCTCAAAAGCGCAATAGAGTCTTTTCCTCCCGATACGCCGACCGCGACCGTCTCGCCAACCGATATCATCTTATAATCATCCACGCATCGGCGGATAAGCCCTGTGAATTTATTCATCGCGCCGGCATTTGGAATGGATCCGCCCAGTGCTGCTTTTTCGTTTCCCACAGTGTTTGAGTTCCGGGAAACGTGATCATTTTTCATCTGTCTGTCCGCCATAAAAAGAATATTGAAACCGAGAATACGGGAGTATTCAGGAGTATTTCGGCGTATTTGGGAGAACCATGGAATTAATTCATTTTTTTCATAAACAAGTCTTGACACCGGTTTTCGCTTATGGTATATATATTTGGCGTTTATTTTACCAGGATTTTAAGGTTTTGTCAAAGAAAACCAACAACAGTGGTAACAATATGATATAAGGAAGGATTAGAATAATGTCGACTACACTGGCAAGGAAGGATACCATTTCCAGAAAATGGTTCATCCTGGACGCGGCGGGAAAACCTCTTGGCCGTACCGCGACAAAAGCAGCGGATATATTGCGTGGTAAACACAAACCGATATACACGCCCAATGTCGATTGCGGCGACTTTGTTATTGTTATCAACGCAGCCCAGGCGATTTTGACAGGTAACAAACTTGAGCAGAAATATTATCGGCGCCACAGTGGATGGGTGGGCGGTCTGAAAGAGATCAGCTACAAACGTTTAATGCAAACCCGGCCGAATTTTGCCATGACGCATGCGGTACGGGGGATGATGGCGAAAAACACCATTGATAGGTTCGCGTTGAAGCGCTTACGGGTTTTTGAAGGCGCGGAACATAAGCATGAGGCTCAGAAACCTGTAGCCTGGACTCAACAGTAGGGGGAATGTGTTATGTATACAAGTAAAAAGCCTTATTTATACGGGACAGGCAGAAGAAAATCCTCTGTCGCGCGGGTTCATCTGATTCCGGGCGGAAACGGTTCGATTGTTATTAACGGTCGTGACATAGATGACTATTTTGGCCTTGAGACGCTAAAATATATCGTCCGTCAACCGCTGAACACTACTGGAACTACTAGTAAAGTTGATATTGACACCACAGTTAAGGGCGGCGGCGTCACAGGTCAGGCGGGCGCGATCCGTCATGGCGTCGCGCGCGCGCTGCTGCTGCTTGATGAGACATACAGACAGCCGCTCAAAGACGCCGGCTTTCTTACTCGCGACCCGAGGATGAAGGAACGCAAAAAGTATGGACTCAAAGCCGCGCGCAGGGCGCCACAGTTCTCAAAGAGATAGACGCCTACTTTCCGCTGCTGCGCTACTGATGGGACGGGCATACGCGAATGGTTTCCGGCGCATCATCAGGTTAGTGACCGAACAACACAGGGCAACCAACTGGTTGCCCTGTACTTTGTTACTTTACTTGTTACTGTTCGCTATATCAAAAACTCTGCTATACTCGCGTTGAACAAAAATTGCTATTTCTTGCTCACTAGTATATATATATATATCCGTGTCTCAGGGGACGAAGCTTTTGAGCAACCTGCACGTGCCAAATATCTCGTATTCTCCGAGCGCCGCCGGTATAAATACGGAATCACCCGCCGCAACAACCACATTGTGTCCATCCGCACGAATTTCGCAACTTCCATCCACGCATGTGAATACGAAAAACTTATCCGGATCAGAATTTTCGCGGATATACGTTTCTACAAAATATTCATATAACGCATAGTGTTTCGTCATACAGTATAATACTGTTTTGCCGCCTGGCACAACCGTCTCCTGCCCCTGCTGCAAACCGCAACTCGCGCTAAAATTAATCGAGGCGAGCGCTTCGTCGATATGCAGTTGCCTGGGTTTACCTGAATCATCGACACGCCCATAGTCGTATACCCTGTATGTGGTGTCGGAGTTTTGCTGGATTTCCGCAATTACCAGCCCTGCGCCAATAGCATGTACGGTACCGGCTGGGATGTCCATCACGTCTCCTGGCTTGACAGGTATAAAATTCAAATATTTCTCGATCTCGCGGGAACCCATCGCGGCGGCGAAATCTTCCTTAGTTGTTCCCGGAACAAGACCCGCGTTTAGCCGCGCGCCATCCTGGGCTTTTATAATATACCAAACTTCGCTTTTAACTCCCGGAGGGTGTACTTGTACCGACAAGTCGTCGTTGGCGTCTATCAGTTTGATCAGAAGCGGGAATTCTTTTTCCGCGCACAGGGCTTTTCCCAGATACCCCTCTGGATCCGCAGCGGTAAGCTGCTCAAAAGCAGTGCCGCGTAATTCCCCGTTTTTTACAATTCCCATCTCGTCAGGTCTACACGAGATATCCCAACTCTCTCCAACTTTCTTGAACGGAAGCTCGCGACCAAATAGCTCCTTGAGGCTTTCGCCGCCCCATATCCTATGCTTGTAAATTGGCTTAAACATAATTGGATAATACATATATGATCATCTCCACTTGCTGTAGTTGAGTAGCTACTGTGCTTTTTGTTTTTCTGTTATTTCTGTTTTTCTGTTATTTCTGTTTTTCTTTTCTGTTTAGCTCAATTCTGCTGCCGCGAAGTATGCAGCGCCTATCGCTTGCCCGAACTGGGCCACCGTATAAACGGGGTCGGCTTTGAGGTCAAGCATCAGCGGAGTATAAGCAAGACTATCATCGCCTGCGTCGAGTGTGACGCCAAACATGCCAATCGCTCCTTCTTGCATGAGTTTGAAGCAGTTTTGACGCTTGACGAAACGTCCAAAGAGCACACGCCTCTTTACACCAGGGCTTAAAATAAATTCCGTCTCCCGCCAAATTGCCGCCAGGTACTTGCCTATTTCGCGGAACACTTGCTCAGCCTGTGGTTGGCCATTATCGGCTAACTCCATAATATGCTCTAGGAGCGGTTTTCGCATATCCTGCGGCGTTAACGTTACATACAGACCGGTTTCATTTCTTTCAATAAATCCCTTGTCAATCAATTCATTGAAGAGTTCAGGGGCGTCTTGCTTAAAAAATTCAAGGGCCATACGGTAAGCGCCACTCTGGCCCGCGCTTTTTTGTGGGGTTCCGGCTATACCGGTGTTGAAATTTCGTATGCTTCGTACATCAAGGGCGTCAAACTCCCTAGCAGGGTAATTTCCAAGATCAATAGCGCAGTTATACAACTCCAATGGGATCTGAGGTATCTCCCCATTCTCGTTGATCCATCCGGATCCCAAGTCGGTGCCAAGCGTGTGCGCGAATACGCCGTTCGCTACCTCGTCGGCGCGCGCTGAATGCGCTAGTTCCACCGCTGCCGTATACGCCGCAAGGGAACCGTCATTCGCAATTTTCACCACCCCACCGGGTTTGCAATGGGATAGCAGCATCTCATCCAATCCCGCAATCCGCCTGAATTCGGACTCATAGTCTGGTGAACATCTGCGGATACCCTGTGTTTTTGGCGTTTCGCCTCCAACGATCTTGTTACGTATCACTACATCGGGGAAATTAACTCCTATGCCGTCGAGCAGTATTAAATCTCCGAATTCGTATTCGGCGGCATCAACAGCGCGGCTCATTTCTTCGTCTGTAGCGTCTTTGTCAAGCATCGTCGCGCGCAGTTCATTCCCGCGACCTGTATCCGGTAGTGTCAGCGCTGCACGTATGACGCGCGTTATTAGCATAATCGGTGAAATAAGCTCATCAATAGAAGTCATATCCGATGGCCGCCAGTCATATTCTTTCAGCGCTTTAATACGTCCCGCCAATGTCCCTACGACCTTGATGTCAGTGCCGCCAATGTCCAAACCGCAAAGCGTGGCATTTCTGGCTGCGGAAGTGGCAGCCCGAAAAGCAGGAAGCGCGTCGGATGCGGGGGTATCGTGGTTGTCAAGGACTACGTTGCGTTTTGTGTGCGCGATTTCAAAACAGAAATCCTGACAGCCCATCGCCGCATTGACCCGATCCGTAACGTTCAGGCATTTACCGTATCCTGTGCGGTTCCCACGTTGGACGGATGTCTGAAAAACATCGTCCAAATCGGCGCATAGTTTCTCAATATGGTCATCGCCGGGCTTAATGTTTATTTTAATTCGTTTTCCGCCCAGCGCCGAAATCAGATTGTAAATGTTCGCGTAGAAAAACTCTTTTACAAACTCCGATTCTTCCGCATTTTCAGGGCGTGGGACAGGGATAATGTAGCGCCTGGGCGGGCCTGCCGCAAGCTCTACAACACATTCTACAGCTGCGCCCAGTGAACCGAAGGCATCTCTGACGTCACATATAAAAACGCTCTCGCCCCTCTTTGCCCGCTCAAGGAAGCTGTCTATCATATGAATCACTCCGCTTTCCTATACAGAGCGCGCTAAAAGCCGCTGGTTCTTAACGCGCTCGTGTACTGTTGTATTTTGGAGCTCCCGGTCGGACTCGAACCGACGACCTGCGCATTACGAATGCGCTGCTCTACCAACTGAGCTACGGAAGCACATACCTCCGAAACGCTTACGCATTGTACTATATCCCCGCCTTCTTGTCAATAACAAGAAAGCGATAATCTTTTTGACATAACAAGAAAGCGATAATCTTTTTGATATACCCATCATGCAGAAACTGTTCAATGGGTATCCAAAAAACTCGCAATGGTTACAGGCTCCGCACACAAGTTTTGACAATTGTACAAGTTTTCACCGCAGTACCAGTGCGTTGCCTGTAATTAACCTGTGTTTTTGGATGCCCACTGAACAGCACCATCATGCATTCTTCCTATACTGCTAACTCAACAGTTGTTCACGTATTTTGTTTTTTATGTTTTCACTATAGTTTTTTAGCCAATTGTGGAGTTCATGCTTTTCGTTCTCAGTGAGTTCCATAACCCATTGAGCATGACTTTTGCCAGGTTCCCAATTAATCTGACTGCTTGGTGGCAGCTCTGAGTTTGCCCGATTTTCATCAAGACAAGTTTTGTTAATACAAGATAGAGACCACTCTCTCGCAAAGTCATTGTACTTATTAACCCGTTCAATAATACAGGTATGAATGGTATCAATCGCGCCAATAGTGACAAGAGACATCTCAGTATCTTTTTGCATATCGCATCTTTTTAATCTGACTTTTGAGTACCATTCCAAAAGCGCGTATAATTCTGTTATAAACGCAGCATTATTATCACGGACGTTCTCCATATGTTCGATTGATAATTTATATTCTGATGGCGTCCAATTCCTATTGATTTCATCTCCAACTTTCGAGTATATGGTCGAGCCAACTACAGGCTGCCTTATTACTTGTCCGGCAACGGTCAATGCTCCAAAATCTATTGAAATTGGACCAACTATTCCTGATAATCCTCCTAAGAATATACGTTCCTGGTCAAGAAACACGCCGTCTGTTACATTACCTATAAGTGATGGAGTAGCTTTATCGCCACTTCTGCCCCAAGGCGTAAAGTTGAAATGAATAAAGCCGCTTCCAACTTCTGTATGATTTACACGAGAACTCCCACCTGATATAAGTATGTCACAAAAGTTGATTAAAGATCCTAAAGTAACGCTATGCATTAGTATTGATTGTTTCAACCCAACTGAATGCGCTGTTGACGCTTCTTCTTCAAGAAGTGTCCCTTGCCTGAAATAAGAATTCGCCCCTGCCCGCGCCTTTGGTAACAAAGTTGCTTCTGATATATATCCGCTTGCGACTTCCGCATGGGCGCTTATTATAGAATCATTGATTACAGCGGGTCCTTCCGTACTAATTTTCGCAAACGACCCAATGAGGGTTTTACTCCCACTCAAACGCGTCCCTGGAAAAAGTGTGCTACCCTTATAAATTCTGTCAGTTTTTACATCCTCAGAAACATATGTTTGTCTTGGATCAACTATTATTACACCCTTGTTTATCAGTATTTGTAATACGTCGTTAATACTATCATTCATAAACTATCTCCATCTAGTTATTTTTCTGTTGCATTATATCTAATTCTCATTTGATTTACAATATACAGATTTCTATTGACGGGAAACATCTATGATTGTAAAATGTGTTAACTAAGAGATGAAAGTGAAAACTCAAATGAGTGTCTCAGATACTTCTGTATACTCTGGCTTAAACTATAACAGGCTCTCACATGCTTATATCGTCGCCGGCAGTATGGCTGATACTATCGCGCATGCTGCTGTGTGTGCCGGGCGCGGTTTAGAGAAACCATGTTTAAAATGTCATCATTGCGATAAGGCCTCGCGCCACATCCATCCGGACATCATTGTCGTCGATAAACTGCCTGATAAGCGTGAGATCATTGTCGAACAGTTGCGCGAATTGAAGAAAGACGTTATTATTGTTCCAAATGAAGCTGAAAAGAAAGCATATATCATCAATAACGCCGATTTAATGAATATTAGCGCGCAAAACGCGTTTTTACAGGTCCTTGAGGAGCCCCCTTCGTATGTTGTATTCATACTTAGAACCGATAATCCAGCCGCGTTGCTTCCAACTGTGCGTTCGCGTTGCGTGAGCCTAGTATCCAGATATGATCCGGATTCCCCCGATCCAACTGTTTTAGATATGGCAAACGATTTTTTTTCGGCGATTAAGCATGGAAGCGCTCCGCTTACAAAGTTTATGTTCCGTTTGGAAAAGCTTGATAAAAGCGCGTTTGCGGATTTCATAGCTGCGGCGCGCAGTTGCGCAGCCCTGATATTGAAGTCTCCCTCGCCCGACAAAGAGGGGCTTCCACTTGCGGTCGTCGCTCATGCCGAGCGTGTTCTTGTAAGCGCCAGGGAAATGCTGGATTTAAACGTCGGGACTGGGCACATATCAGGAATGATATGCGCAGACCTTTTGTCCATATCCCTTAACAATAAATAAAAAACAATTGAGAGTAGGTAATGTGTTGACTGAGATAATAAGCGTTCGTTTCAACAGCAAAGGCAAAGAGTATTTTTTCGACCCGGCAGGAATCAATGTCGTATCAGGTGAAAATGTCGTCGTCGAGACCGCTAAAGGCCTTGAATACGGAGAGTGTTCACGCGGCAACCATATGATAGAAGACAGTATGGTAGTCACGCCACTACGGCCACTTGTGCGCGTCGCGGATGAAGAAGACAATAGAAATGCTATGGCGGCAAAGAAAAAAGAACAGCAAGCATTTGACTACTGCCAGAAAAAAATCGCCGAAATCGGCCTTGAAATGAAGCTAGTGGACGTAGAGTATGGCTTTGAAGGAAATAAAATATTATTTTTCTTCACGTCAGATGGGCGCGTAGATTTCAGAGATTTGGTAAAAGAACTCGCAAGCGAGTTTCGCGCGCGTATCGAACTGCGGCAGATCGGCGTGCGCGACGAGGCAAAAATGCTTGGAGGTTTGGGCATTTGTGGAAAACAGTTTTGCTGCTCGCAATTTCTGTCCGAGTTCCATCCCGTTTCAATCAAAATGGCGAAAACCCAAGGCCTATCGCTAAACCCAACAAAAATATCGGGTACGTGCGGGCGGCTCATGTGCTGTCTGGAATACGAGAAATTCACCTATGAGGATCTTGTCAGAAAAGCTCCTAGAATTGATGCCTTTGTCGAAACACCATCCGGCAAGGGTTCTGTCATCAGCGTCAACTTACTTCGTGGAAACGCTAAAGTACGCCTTGAGGACGGGCTTGATACGACCTTGAAGGTATTCACGTTTGACGAACTCAACGTCCTTGGCGGGAAAGGTCGCCGGGCTGAGTATATAGCGGCGAAAGCAGAAGGAAAGCTCGAAGAAGCCGGCTTTACCGTGTCTCCGCCACCTGTAATAAAGCGTATAGTCACGCCGGTCCATCCGATCCATCAGCCTTCTCACAGTACTCGCGCGCCCTCTGCGGCAGTGGCGCCACCATCGCCGAAAAAGGGAAGGCATCCTGAGCGAAAACTCGCGGTAGAACCGAAAAAAAAGCCTGTACCACACGGTTTGGAGAGGGCCTCCAAAGACATCGAAAAAAACGTGAAATCGCCGCCTCCTCAGCCTCTTGAAGGGGTGGGGACTCCAAAAAAGCCGTATATCAAAAGGCGTCGTGGAGGGCGCGGAAAGCCAAAATAGGTCGTCGCTTGTGCGCCTACATTTGTAACTGTTCAGAGGGTATCCAAAAACTCGCAATGGTTACAGGCTCCGCACACAAGTTTTGGACAATAATAAAAGTTTACACCATTGTGCCAGTGCGTTGCCTGTAACCAACCTGTGTTTTTGGGTACCAGCTGAACAGTTACTTACATTTTACATCTTTTCCGGAGCTGTGACGCCGAGGATGTCGAGGCCGTTTTTTATCACCGCGCGCACAGTACCTGCGAGCTTCAGCCGTGCAAGCAGCAAATCCTGTCGCTCGCCTTTGACACGGCAGACGCTGTAAAACCTGTGAAACCGCGCCGCTAGTTCGATAAGGTACTTATTTATCCGTGACGGGTCATAGTCGCGAGCCGCTAGTTTAATCTCTTCAGGATAAAGCGCTATCTGCTTTATCACCTCTGTCTCCATCTCCGAGCTGAGCAATTCGGGGGCGATTTCTTCGTATTTCGGCATCTTGTAGCCTTCCGCCTCCAGTATCGCGATAAGGCTGCATATGCGCGCGTGAGCGTACTGCACATAGTAAACCGGGTTTTCGTTGTCTTGCCTGACGGCAAGCCCAAGGTCGAACTCAAGGTGGCTATCCGGCTTGGCGTTAAAGAAAAACCTGCACGCGTCGACCGATATCTCGTCGAGGAGATCGTTGAGCGTCAGCGCTTTGCCCGTGCGTTTTGAAACCTTAACAGTTTCCCCGTCACGTGTGAGACGTACCATCTGCATAATGAGAAAATCGAGTTTCCCGCCGTCAACACCGAGCGATTTTCCGAGCAAGGGGGACGTTAGGGAGGCTTTCATGCGTATAGCATGTCCATGATGGTCGGCGCCCCAGACGTCGACGACCCTGTCGAAACCGCGCGCCAGTTTGTTGCGGTGGTAGGCGATATCGGCGGCATAATATGTGTAAAATCCATTTGCGCGGCGTAGGACCTCGTCCTTGTCCGCGCCTAATTCTTTGTTTCTCAGCCAGAGCGCGCCATCTTTTTCATATAGCAAGCCGTTTTTTTCAAGCAAACTCACCGTTTCGGAGACGTATCCGCTATCATGCAGCGTACTCTCGCAGAACCATTCGTCAAAACTAATACGATAGCGTTCAAGGTGTTTTTTCATCAGCTCAATATTATATGGCAGCGCGAACGCAGTAAATCTTGCGGCGCGTTCACCTGCAGGCAGGGACGTGAGCTTATCCCCCTCGCGCTCGAATATTATAGCCGCTAGGTCTTTTATGTCGTCGCCGCGGTATCCATCCTCGGGGAATTCGTAGTTTTCTTTGCCAAGGCAAAGTTGCATATAGCGCGCGTCAATAGACTTACCAAACAATTCGACCTGATTCCCCGAATCGTTCACGTAAAACTCTCGCCACACGTCGTACCCTGCCCTTTGTAGTATCGACGCGAGCGTATCCCCGAGTACGCCGCCGCGCGCATTACCGATCGTCATCGGACCCGTAGGGTTTGCCGAGACAAATTCAACCATCACTCGCTTATTTTTGCCGATATCGACAGCCCCATAACCGCTTCCCATGATTTCGACGGTTCGTAGCGCCTCGCCATACCATTTTCCAGATAACGTGAAATTTATGAATCCTGGCCCGGCAATCGATTTCGAACTAAAATAGCTCCCCTCAAGCTCGATGCGTGAAGCGAGGGCATTCGCTATTTTCACTGGGGCAAGCTTCAATACTCTGGCAGCCGCCAAAGCATGCGTAGCTGCGAAATCACCGAGTGATGATTCTCGTGGTATCTCGACAGCGCCGAAAATTGGCGCGCCGCCGGGCAGCTCCCCCGCCGCGCGCGCCTTTTCAAACGCGTTGTTGATCAGTTTATCGATCTGGTTTCTAGCGTTGTCTACCATGTTTATGCTCATAGCGCTTTTGCTTTCTTTACGGATGGATTGTTGCTGCTTACACGGGAGTCGATAACGATGGACTCCTTCACTGAGGGAATGTCCTTACATCGATTTTAAATAGATTTTGGCTCACAGAAACGTTATCCACCTCAATGTCGTACCTTATTTCAAGGCTTCCACCATCGTCCCCCATGTTTTTCTTGATACTGTGCGTGTCTATGCCCATAGTAATCGGCCCATATGGCGTGTCGTAGAGAAAATGGTGTTTTTGTTTTTCAGAAAATATCATATCCCCACTAAGACCGCCGCTACGTCTGAGTATGACGCGATCCGGTTCGACGTTGAATATTGTCGACAACCCGTTGAAGCCGGTCAGCGCACTCTCATTATAGCAGAATGTTGAAACACCTTCTTCTTGCGAGTATTCGCCGTCCGTCATAAGCTCATAGGACTCCCCGTCGCTGTCCGGCAGCGCCGGCAAACCTTTGATCGAGATCATCGCTTTCTTCATATGTTTACACCTACATTCTAAATTCTTACATCATTTTTCGGCACTTTATATTTAAAACTTTACTTGCGAAGCTTTATTAATCCAACTGGACTTGCTCGACCATCCCACCTACATCAGACCCAAGGAACCGTGACGCAAATCCAGAAAACGCATCGACGCTGTCAGTAACGAAATATCTGATAACACCCTTCGATCCGCCGGGCACCGCCATTCCCCTTGCTTGGATATCCCGTGCTACAAGTTTAGCCGTTTCCGCCCCTGAGTCGATCAATTCCACACCACCACCAATAACCTTTGATATCACGTCCTTTATTAATGGATAATGTGTACATCCTAAAATCAACGTGTCCGCTCCAAATTCTTTTAATTCCTTCAAGTAATCTTCAGCAATTGCCAGGGCTGCTGTATCGCCCGCGTCTATCCTACCGTTTTCAACAAGAGGAACAAAAAGCGGACATGGCAAAGAAATAACCAGCAGTTCCGACGCAATCCTCTTTAGCGCGGCCTCATACGCGCCGCTACGTATCGTCGCCGCCGTACCTATAACGCCTACTCTCCCATTTTTTGTGTAAGCGGCAGCCTCTTTGGCCGGCGCGCTTATAACCTCGTAGACCTTTATGCTAAAAATGCCTTCAAGCATTGTATAAGCTACTGAGCATACCGTGTTACAGGCTATAACCATGGCTTTGATGTTGCGGTCGACAAGAAAGTTCGCGTCCTGGCGCGCGTACTTGATTATAGTATCCCGTGAACGCGATCCATAAGGAGTTCTGCCTGTATCGCCGAGATATACTATATCCTCTTCTGGCAAGAGTTCCGCGAGTTTTTTTACTGTTGTAAGCCCGCCAAGCCCAGAGTCAAAAACGCCGATAGGCCGCGCGTCCATTCCATGTCTCCTTTCTGGATTTCTCGCGTCGCCACGACGCCACTGTACATACTCGCGAGTATAATAAGCTATAGCTAGGAATAATACAAGAGAGAATTATTAGCGCTTTTGTAAAAATCATTAACACTTTTGTGTAGCAACGATTGTGTTAGCCAATCAAATATTACCTAAGAATACGTTGCTAAGGTATCTCTTCGCAATATCAGCCAGTTTATACATGGTCGCCCTCGGCGTCGGTTTCTTGTCAGAATACAAATAACGCGGGAAAAAACGCGAGATGTGTAGCGGGATTTCCGGGTCGATCGACGACAGCCATTTGGCGATCTCTTCTATGTCGTCTTCGTTTTCCTCTGGAATGACAAGGGTCGTCACCTCGATATGGCATTGCTTGCTGGAAACCGCTATCGTTTCCATGACCGGTTCTAGTTTTCCGCCAAGTTTTTCATAAAAGCTGTTGGTAAAGCCCTTCAAGTCGATGTTCATAGCTCCAATCAAAGGCAAAAGATTTTCTAGCGGCGCCCTATTAATATAGCCGTTGGTCACAATTACATTTTCAAGTCCGGCGTCGCGAACCGCTGTGGCGCAGTCGAAAAGGAACTCGAAGCCTATAAGCGGCTCGTTATACGTGTAAGCTAAACCTATGTTTCCATCCGATACATAATGCGTGGCAATCGTAGCGATTTCATCCGGCGTTACGTTTGGGTGTCGTCGAGCGGTTTGCTTGGCTGCCACATCCCGGGTAATGGCGTTATCCCACGGTGTCCGCGTGGAAATTTCGAAGTTTTGACAAAACGGACACTTGAGGTTGCATCCGAAGCCCCCGACTGACAGTATTTTCTTGCCCGGGTGAAACATGTATAGCGGTTTCTTTTCTATTGGATCGAGCGCCAGTGAGGAAACTTGCCCATAACCCAAAGCAACGAGTCTGCCGCCCTTGTTCGCTCGCGCTCCGCAAATCCCTGCCTTGTTTGTAGCTATATGGCACCGATGCGGACACAATCCACACAGCACGTCCCTATTATTAGCCGATTCCCAGAACGCCGCTTCTCTGGTTTCACTCATGCCGTACGACCTCGAAACGCTCAAGATTTATCGGCATGTTATCCGGTATACCCGCTTTTCTTCGGGCGATGGCTATTTGTTCATCCACAGTATCTATACCGTCCAGATTTGGGAGCAGCAGCCCCCGCTTGTGTCCGCTAGTAACAATGACGCCGAAGCGTTTGACATCTAGCGCCCGGGCATCAGGAATCTTTTCCGGCGCAGACAAAACGTCTACTTTATACGTGAGATATGGCAGTTCCGCTTTTGATACCGGTTCGAAGCGCGAATCAGAAAGTCCGGCGGATACGGCGTTTTGTATGATCTCGCGCGCGACGCTTGCTGTTGTCGGGCTTATCGTCCCTATGCAACCGCGTAATCGCCCGTTCTTGTGTAATGATACGAATACTCCCGCCTTATCTTTAAGCATTTCGTCTGGCAAGCCTTCGGGAAACGGCAATCTTCCGCCGCTATTCACCGCATATTCCAGTGAACGCCGTGCCAGCGAGGGGTATGGGTCCTCTGTCTCTTGCTTCTTGCGTGCATCCAGGAGCGAGGCTTCTTCGTATTTTTCGAGTATGTTCCTGTTTTCGTCATGCCCAGTCTGCTCGAAAGTCGCGACAGCATACCCCACCCCAAACGGGCCTTCATAGCTGTGTAGAATTGGCTTCACACTTCGTGCGTCCAGACAGCCGGCAAGCGTTATCAGCGAATTGTAGCCGCATTGCGCGGCGCTCTCCCTCAACTCTTCCGGGATCATCAACAATGTCAGGAAATCCCCCTTCGCCAATGCTTGGACGACGATCTCATCAAACTCAGGCCCTTCTGGCGCGAAACCGTACGGGCCGTCCTCCGTCAACTTGTGGGACAAGTCGGACGACGCCACAAAGACAGTTTTGCGTCCCGTCGCCTCCACAGCTCGCGATATTGCCTGACCAAGTCTATAATGGGCTGTCGGTTCCATTCCAGACTGCGATATGCGGACGGTTGCATAGTCTTTGTATCGATTGTTGATAAACCACATAGGTACCATTGTGCCGTGGTCAAGTTTTGGATCCCTTTCCCCCATCTCCCCGGCGGGAATACCGTCCTGCTCAGCCATACGCGATATCTCCATTGCCAACTCTTCGTCGTACAGCGTCGTAAGCTTTATCCCCGGCGCGCCAAAACGGGAAAAATCACCCCGTGCGAAAGTTCCGGGTGAGATATGGAAATAATCTGAGTATACAACATTATGCGGGGTAATGAATATGATCGTCTCGGGGGCGATATCCGCTATTTGCATAGCGATTTCGTTAAACGCAGCCAGAGTTTTGCTTATTCCTCGTTCCTGACCGCGCCCTATACCTGGCACGGCAAGCGGCGGATGCGGAAGGGCGTATAATCTAGTTATTGCCATGTTTAAACCACTCCTTTGTTTTGTTTATATTGACAATCCCATCGTCATGGTTTACTATTTGTGTTATGAAATGTGATTCAAAAGGAATGCATATAAATGGAAATGGCAAAAGTAACGAGCAAGGGACAAATAACTATCCCGGTATCGATCCGTCGAAGACTTAACATCGACGAAGGAGACAAACTCTTGTTCATCGACAGCCCGGATGGCGTAGTGATGGTCAACCCCAACATGCTCCCAGGTGGGCAGGGCGCGGCGATTCCGTCAATGAGGAGTCAGAACAAGAAATTTCCAAACGAAGAGGCACCTGACACGAATCAGCTTGAGAGTATCATTGAAGGACATTCGCCTCCTGATGATGTAACTGTTGATATGGCGCCACACCGGGAAGCGCCTACCGCTGAACCCAATGTAGACGTACCAACTGAAATGGAGCCTTCGCCGGTTGAATCCAGCTCCGCCATACCGCATGCGGCGGAACCGCTTGTTGAGCCAAAAACTTCTGAAATAGAGCCGACCAAATCTATACCGCCAAAAGAGGTTAATACTGACGTGACCGTATCGACTGTAGAAGAACCTCCTGAGGCGGTAAAAGATGATGCCCCCATACCATCTACATCAGGATCATTAGAGGAGGCGAAAGCAGATGCGGCGGCTCTGGCTGGAACAGCACATACAGGAGACGCACCCACAAACGCGGATGAAACGAAGACGCCTACTTCCCCGACTCGCGGGTTTGATGTCAACGCTCTGCTTGACGAAATACGTTCAATTGGGTCAAAGATTTGAAATGATTGTCAATTTGTCTCTATAAGGCCATAATCGCCGTGTTTTCGCTTGTATACAACCGAAAAAGCGTCCCCTCTGTTTTGATTCCTGAATACAAAAAACTCATGTTCAAGTAAATTCATCTGAAGCACCGCTTCCTCCGGGGTCATTGGCTTTACTATAAACAGCTTCGTGCGAACTATCTTAAAGTCTTGTTCGTCCTCGTCCGATACGTCGTCTTGCTTGACCGGCGATGTGTAATCGCGTTCGAACGCCCCATCGCGAAGCCGCTTTTCAAGACGGGTTTTATTTTTGCGGATCTGGCGCTCTATTGCCGCAACGGCCGAATCAATCGATGCGTACATATCGCTTGTCGTATCGGCCACACGGTAGAACATACCGTTGTTTTTGATCGTTACCTCCGCGATATAGCGGCCTCGTTCGATTGAAAAAGTTATAAACGCTTCTGATTCGGTTTTGAAGAAACGATCCAATTTGCCAATTTTCTTTTGCGCGTACTCGCGAAGCTCATCAGTTATTTGCACTTTTTTTTCATTAATTGTGAATTTCATACCTTTCAACCCCTTTTCATATTATACCGTATCTTGTCCTTCTTCAAGTATTGCCCTTAATTTTCCAAACCTTTCCCCTGTCCTTTTTAAGGCACTGGGGAGAATTGCGATGATGTTACGAGCCGCTTCCAGTTGCTCGCAAATGCTTGCTGATTCTTTTTCAAATCCCTCGCTAAGGCTATTGAAGGAAACTTCAAACTCCTCGAGCGTTTTTTTTGCCGCTTCGAGCACTTCCGATTTGTATTCGCCCGCTAATCGTTTTGCCTCGTCCCGTTCTCGTTTGAGCGACGCAATCTCCGTTACGAGTCCTTTCATGTCCTGCTCAGCCTTTTCCTTAAGAGCGCGATTCGTGTCGCTTTCCTTGGCAAGGACAGCAATGTAGTCGATTACATCCTGTCGGTTGAACCCCCCAATGAACCTCTTTCTGAAACACTTGATCTCGCCTGTCATATCGTTTCCTGCCTTTCCTTATGTTTACGTTCCCCCACTCTATTTGTCATACAGCGATTACTGTTCAGGGATAGCCCAAAACAGTAACGTCGTTTTGTTCTATCTGCTCGTCTGATTTCTCTTCAGAATTGATATCCGCAACTGCAACATCCTCATCTTCACCGTCACTGTTACCGATACCGTTACCGTTCACATCACCGTTACCACTACCATTACCGCTACCATTACCACTACCGCTACCATTACCATTACCATAGCCATCTCCGTTTTCATCTCCATTTTCATTCGTTTCTTCTTCACCCGCTATATCTTCATACGTCATTGCGCCCCTACAGTTTACTGTATTTGCCATGTCCCAAATGTATCTGTTTGCGAAAATATACACGTCCGTTTTTAAAAAAGCTGTCTTAATTCCATTAGCGGCGCACATTGCAACGTCAATATGGTAATAATCGCCATTGATCAACACTATGTTCCAAGCATGAACTATGTTGTTGCGGTATCCTAGTACAACGCGGCAATCAAAGCTAAGCTCGTCACAAAGGGCCTTAAACGCCATCGCGAAGCCTTCCCCTACCGCGTTTCCATTTTCCAAAGCACCGTACGCGGTAGCGGCAAAGTTTTGGGCGCCATGGACGCTGATAGATTTAGCCATACCCTCGTCATAAGTACATGCGGCAATGAGGTTTTCAACCAGAGATAGCAGGATCTCAGCGTCATTTTCCCCGACAGCGCGCTCTGTATTGCGTCGCGTGCTCAAGGCAAGTTTTTCTCCGTACTGACTCAATATGCTTGCGCGTTCAATATATCCGAACCGTAGTTCGAATACCTTATCCTCGCCGCTATCTGGAAATACTTCCGCCACAACTATCGGCTTCATTACTATTTTTCTGGGGTTTTCGTAGTATATTTCCTTAACGTACTCCACAATTTCCTCTTTTGTTACGTTGAGCGTTGTGTGAAACACCACTTCATCGCTATATTCACTCATGACATTGAGTAGCTCTGTCCTTAAATACCGTAACGTGGATACGTTCGCGATCGAGTCTACCTGCTGTTTCGAGCGATTATACGTTATGGTTATGTCTATCTCATAATATGACACTATTCTCATCGCTACGCCTTCTATCTCTGAAACGGCATAAGCACAGATAGGATTAATACTCTTCAACTCACTGCAAGCGCGTTGGACGTCCGCTTCAACTTGGCCATGGTAAGCATAGGCGTACACCCTGCCGGAATCATCGTGCTGCATTACGAAATTTAAAATCTCAGCTAAAAGCCCGTCGTAATCCGAGACCTCTATTCGCTCCTCCGGAGGCGTTTCAGATTGAATGGCTGAATGTGGGCTTTCAATCATCTTATCACCTTCAAGTATAGCCGCGCATCCAGTCGGCACAGCAATAATCGCAAGCAACAACGCAAACAGTAACAGGCGTTTCATCATCTTACCACTCATAACTCATAACTTCTATCTTCTATCTTTTATCTTTTAACTGATAACTGATAACTGACAAGTCACAACTCCAGCTCCAATTGTTTTTCCCCTCTGTCCTCCGGCTTTAGAAACGCGCCGGCTGCCGGTATAGCCCTTACTCGATATTTCAAATGATTTTTAATTGGAGTTTGATCGAAATACATAGCCTTTTCCAGCACACGTCCTCGTTTAAGCGACATGACCTGTACGCCTTGCGTCGCGCGGGTCGCTTTGGGCGCGACCAAAGCAGAGTTGAACACTACGGCACGCCCGTCACTGGAGTAGGCTGCCAGTTCAGCCTCCCCATCCAAGCGGAACAATGAGCATACAGTGCTTCTGTCCGAATACGCGCCGGTAAGTTTCTTGCGGTTTGTTTTCGTGGCGTACGTCGACAGCTCTACTCTCGCGGCTCGCCCGTTTTCAAAGAAAAATATTATATGTCCGCTATAATCACTGGGGTCGAGCAGGTATATGACATTTTCCCCTTCGTCCATCCCCAGCGCAGTTGGGAGGTATGTACCGAGGCTGGAGGCTTTCGTATCCTCAAAATCGCGTGTCCGCGCTTTGTATACCTGCTGCTTGTCGGTAAAGACCAGCAATTCATTTTTATTATAGGACTCGAAACTCAAAAACGGCCCGTCGTTCTCCTTGTATTTATGCTCTCCGCCCATCCGTAGAGACAGCGGCGTTATCTTTTTGAAATAACCTTCACGGGACAGGAAAATATTTACTGCGTAATCTTCTATGTGTTCTTCTCCATCGAACGCCTCTATCTCATCCTCATGAACTATCCTGGTCTTGCGTTCCTGGCCATATTTTTTAATAACATCCTTCAGTTCACGTATGATAATGGAGTTGACGCGCCTTTTTGAATGGAGGGTGTCTTCGAGGTCTGCAATTTCTTGCTCGATCTCGCTGATCTCTTTGGTGCGGTTTATGATGTACTCTCGGTTTATGTTGCGTAGCTTTATCTCCGCCACATATTCCGCTTGCCGTTCATCTATGCCGAACCCTACCATAAGGTTCGGTACGACCTCTGCTTCCTCCTCGGTCGCCCGGATGATCGCTATAGCTTTGTCTATGTCCAGCAGGATCTTTTCAAGTCCAAGTAAAAGGTGCAGTTTGTCTTTCTTTTTTTGCAGATCGCAATATACGCGCCGCTTGACGCAATCAACGCGCCACGCTGTCCATTCTTCCAGAATCTCCCGTACGCCCATGACGCGTGGCGAACCCGCGATGAGGATGTTGAAGTTGCACGAGAAACTGTCCAGCAGCGGGGTTTGTTTGAATAGTTTAGCCATTAGTTTGTCCGGCTCGACCCCTCGCTTGAGGTCGATCGTCAGCTTTAGGCCGGAAAGGTCGGTTTCGTCTCGCATATCGGATATTTCGCGCAATTTGTTTTGCTTAACGAGTTCCGCCACTTTGTCTATTATCGCTTCTGCTGTGGTGGAATATGGAATTTCCGTGATCTCAATAAGGTTTCCATTCTTTACGTAGCGCCAGCTCGCCCTGACCCTTATACTGCCGCGCCCCGTCGTGTATATCGACTCAAGCTCCGACGCGTTGTATATCAGCTCGCCGCCTGTCGGAAAATCGGGTGCTTTCAGCGTATGTGAGAGGGCGCAGTTTGGGTCTTCGATAAACGCGATAGTAGTACGGCAAACCTCTTCTAGGTTGAATCCGCAAATGTTGCTTGCCATCCCTACAGCTATGCCTGTATTGGCGCTGACTAGCACGTTTGGGAACGTTGTGGGTAGTAGCCTTGGCTCCTTCGATGTACCGTCGTAGTTATCGATAAAATCAACCGTATCGCGGTCGATGTTGCTAAACAGTTCCGCACATATCGGCGCGAGTTTTGCTTCTGTGTATCGAGAAGCCGCGCAAGCCATATCACGCGAGAACACCTTGCCGAAATTGCCTTTCGAGTCAACAAAGGGCGTCAGCAGCGCTCCATACCCTTTTGATAGGCGCACGAGCGTGTCGTATATGGCTGCGTCGCCGTGCGGGTTGAGGCGCATCGTCTGGCCGACAATGTTCGCTGACTTCGTACGTGCGCCTGTAAGCAGCCCCATCTTGTACATTGTGTACAGCAGTTTCCTGTGCGACGGCTTGAACCCGTCGATCTCAGGAATAGCGCGCGAAATTATGACGCTCATAGCGTATGGCATGTAGTTTATCTCAAGCGTATCCGTTATCGGCTGCTCAAGCACCTCCGCGTGCAATCCGGCGACATTGGCGTTATTCGATTTTTTTGTTTCGCCTTTTTTCTTTTTCATAAGCTAACCATTTGCGGACTACGTTTGCGCTATGACACGTCCGCGACATCCAAATATTTATATCCGTTTTCGGATATGAATTCTTTTCTCCCTGAGAGATTATTGCCAAGCAGCAGGTCAAACGATGCGGCAGTCGCAGCGGCTTCGTCAGGAATAACCTTGATAAGCCGCCTCGTTTCGGGGTTCATGGTCGTTAGCCACATCATGTCTGGATCGTTTTCCCCCAAGCCTTTTGATCGGCTTATCGAATGTTTTGCAGCTCCAAACTTGCTAACAATCTCCGTTTTTTCGCGCTCTGAATACGCAAAATATGTCTTACCTCTGCATTCGATTTCAAATAACGGTGATTCGGCTATGTATACAAACCCTTCCTCTATCAGTGTAGGGACGAGCCGGTAAAGCATCGTGAGTATCAGAGTGCGGATCTGAAAGCCGTCGACATCCGCGTCGGTGCATATTATTACGCGGCGCCAACGCAGCGCTCCTAAGTCGAACGCGCTTAAATCCTTGGAGTGCCTGCTTTGCAGCTCGACTCCGCACCCGAGTACTTTAATTATATCGGTAATTATGTCATTTGCGAAAATTTTGCCGTAGTCCGCCTTAAGGCAATTGAGGATCTTGCCGCGCACTGGTATTATCCCTTGGAATTCCGCGTCGCGGCTGAGCTTACACGCGCCGAGCGCGCTATCGCCCTCGACGATGTATATCTCGCGTTTTGATATATCTTTAGTCCTACAGTCGACAAACTTCTGTACGCGGCTCATGATGTCGATCCCGCCAGATAGTTTCTTTTTGATGTTCAGCCTTGCTTTTTCCGCCGTTTCGCGGCTACGTTTATTGATGAGTATCTGCTCCGATATCTTGTCCGCTTCGGATTTATTCTCAATAAAATAGACCTCAAGTTGGCTTCGGAGAAATTCAGTCATAGCCTCTTGCGCGAATTTATTCGTGATGGCTTTTTTAGTTTGGTTTTCGAACGAAGTCTGCGTCGAAAAGCAGTTCGTAACAAGTATCAGACTGTCCTGGACGTCTGTGAACGTCAGTTTACTCTCGTTTTTTTGGTACTTGTTGTTTTTTCGGAGGTACGCGTCGATTTCTGCCACGAACGCGCTACGGGCAGCCTTTTCTGGCGAGCCTCCATGCTCGAGCCAAGACGAATTGTGGTAGTGTTCAATAATATTTACGCTGTTTGAGAAACAAAAAGCCGCAGACAGCTTGATCTTGTACTCCGGCTTGTCTTCCCTGTCGCGACCGCGCCGTTGCGCCTCAATGAACACTGGCTGCGTCAGCGGATCATCCCCGCTGATCTCGGCAACATAATCAAGTATCCCGTTTTTATACAAAAAGTCCGTCGTCTCGAACTTGGAGCCGATCTGGTTTCTGAACCGGAAAGTAACTCCGGCGTTGACCACAGCTTGCCTTTTGAGGATATCGACAAAGTATTCTGGCGGTACCGCAATATCTGTGAATACCTCCAGATCCGGTTTCCACCTTATTATCGTACCAGTTCGTTTTCCTGTAAACTCTTCATGTTGCAATCCGCCTATGTTTTCGCCTTTTTCAAAACGGAGCGAGTATTTCTTGCCGTCCCTATATATCGTCACATCCATGAATTGTGAGGAATACTGAGTCGCGCACGATCCAAGCCCGTTGAGGCCTAGCGAAAACTCATAGTTTTCGCCTTCGTCGTTGCGGTATTTACCTCCTGCGTACAATTCGCAGAATACTAATTCCCAGTTGTAGCTGTTTTCGGTTTGGTTCCAGCCAACAGGACAGCCTCGCCCAAAATCCTCAACCTCAAATATATCGCCATCATAGCGTGTAACTGTGATAATATTGCCAAAACCCTCGCGCGCCTCGTCTATCGAGTTGGACAATATCTCAAATACAGCTTGCTGGCAACCTTCGATCCCATCCGAGCCGAAAATTACGCCCGGACGTTTCCTTACGCGATCCGCGCCTTTGAGAGCGCTTATACTGTCATTTCCATATTCCGCGATACGGTTAGTTTCCTTCATTGACACACCATCACTTCATTCACTGACTATGTCTATTAATTCTTTCCTGCGCCAAGCCCAAGACTCTGCGCGCGAGCGAGATTGCTCCACAGTCCTTAGCCGCCCGCCCTATGAACACCAAGTCCCCAGGGTTGTCCATATCATACATTTTTGCCAATAGCCCGAGAACCTCGTCTTCTGTCGCCCCGTGCTTTAGTAGTATCCAAATATATGGTTTAAGTACCCCTTCATAGTTTTTGTCTTCTCTTAGTACCATTGTAGAGTATCTTACAACGCCTTCTACATTTTCGAGTCCTTGCGCCGCCAGCGCCATCTGGATGAATAACACCTGCGGTCTGATAGAAACGATCACTGAATCGTCGAGCGCGGAGGATTTAAGCAGGTTTTTTTCGCATCTCTGAAAGACCTCCCATGCCTCTTTGAATTCTTTTTTCTGATTTAGAATGTATCCGAGGTAGTAATCAAGGTCTATGTCATTTTGAAACTCGCGAATGCCTTTTCGGCATATTTCCTCACATTCCGATAGGCGGTCGGCGCTTTCTTTGTACATATCCATCAGCGTCGTATATGCTTTTTTCTTGAGTACGGGGTGAACCTCCGGCCCACCTTCTATGACCTGCTTGTACAGCGTTACGGCTTCGGAATGATTTTCCAGTCCGCCTTTGACGATAAGCGAATCAGCAAGGTAAGACTTAATATTCAGATCGTCGTTTTTCGCAATCAGTTCCGCCCTAAGCATCTCAATGTTGCGGTCAGCTTTCTGCGTTTCGCCATACGCGGCTTGCGTGTAGCCTGTATGCATTATCGTTATGTCGTCCACCCGGTAGAGGTGGCTCACATCCATGTCGATGTGTTCATGTATTCTACCGACATATCGTATGAAACTGCGAAACACGCGCTCCTGAGCGAATATGGCAAACGGATTGCCCGAATCGTTAAGTTGCGCCCACGGGCAATTCACGGCAAACCATTTCGTGCGCAACGCTGGAGTTGACTGTATTTGTTTGATATGGTACATCATTTTTTCGGCGTCGGCGGGCGTAAAGTATTCGTCTGCGTCAAGAAACGCTATCCAATTCCCCGTAGCTTTCTCGATCGCGTAGTTCTTAGCCGCGCTAAAGTCGCTTATCCACGAAAAATGATATACCTTTGCTCCCAGTTTTTGAGCAATCTCCACCGTGCGGTCTACGGAACCCGTGTCTACCACAATCTGTTCAAACGCGATCCCCTTTGCCCAGCTAAGCGCTCTTTCAATGTTTTTCTCTTCGTTTTTGACTATCATACATTGTGAAAGCCTAACTTCAGGCTGAGCTTCCCGCAGGTTTCTTTTTTTGTTTTTTTTCTTAGCCATAAAATACCCTCAACCATATTGTATCGTAAATTCATTGTTATAATAACATATCATCGTCAATACGTACAGTAAAACTGTTTCAAAACACATTATATAGTTGTTACGGTCGTCTCGCCTTACTATATCAAATATATAAGCCTTTAGTCAATACAAAAAAAATAGACAAACGGGAGGTTATGAGTTCAATGGTAACTGTTCAGCGGGTATCCAAAAAACTCGCAATGGTTACAGGCTCCGCACACAAGTTTGTACAATTGTACAAGTTTCCATCGCAGTACTAGTGCGTTGGCTGTAACCAACCTGTGTTTTTGGATGCCCACTGAACAATAGCTTCAATGTGGCTGATAGTTTTTATTAGGCGCGAAAACAGTATTGGGAGACTTTAGCGCTTTAAATAGTAATTGTGCCAAAATGGCACAATAGTCATAATTTCCGTCCCCAAATTAAAATCACTCCAAATGATTCAGTCAGAAATTTAATACGGCGTTTATATCAAGTTAAGTTATATCACAGGAAAACTTCACTTTGTTAGTTGCGGCATGAAAGGGTTAATATTTGGCGTGAAACGCTGATCAACGTTTTTCGTACTGAAAATTCTCTTGTTCCGCCCACCTGTGTTTCACACTAACCATATTGGCACAATCAAGTTGTCGCTATTAAATGCGGACAATTTATCGCTCGTACATAATACAGCTCCTGTCGAGCGGATATATGGGGATTTATTAATCACATTGAACACCCTTATGAGCTGTGGCGCAGGTGTTGATGTCTTTTTTATTTCGATCGGGTATAGTTTCCCGTCGCTTTCCATAATGACGTCAATTTCCTTAGCATCCTTGTCTCGGTAGTAGTAGACGCACGGCTCAATACCACAGTTATGATAGCTTTTGATGATTTCGGCTACAGCGAAATTCTCAAGAATCGCGCCACTCATTGCGCCGTTCATAAGGGTTTCGCTACTATTCCATTTTATCAAGTGAGCAACAAGCCCTGTATCGTGAAAATATAGTCTTGGTTTGGACACTGTCCGTTTAAGCACGTTGTTTGAATAAGGATGTAAATAAAAAATTATCCCTAGCGTCTCAAGGATCGACAGCCATGCTTTCGCTTGTTGTTGATCTATCTGTGAAGCATCAGCGAGAGTCTTTATGTTCAGCATTTGTCCTGTCAGCGCGGCAGCGGCAGTGATAAACCTTAAAAACTTCAGCGAATCCACCGTTCCCGAAATATCCCTCACGTCCCGGTCGATATATGTGCTAACATAACTGCTGTAAAATGCCCTGCGATCTGTGTATTTTTTGCTAATTAACGCGGGCATCCCGCCATTGAAAACACGCCCGTATATCTCATTGATGTCAGCCGATTTTACTGTTTTAGCCCTTTCGGCGAGTTTGTCAATATTCAGTTCAAACGGCTGTGTTTGCAATCCGTATATTTCCGATTGCGAGAGCGAGTGCATAGTCAATAGGCACATGCGCCCAGCAAGAGATTCCTGTACGCCTCTCATTAACCTGAACACTTGAGACCCAGTGATCCAAAAGTCCCCCGCGTTATGATTTTTGTCAATGTGTATTTTGATATATGGAAAAAGCTCTGGAGCATATTGCGCCTCATCGATAAGAATAGGAGGCTTATTGATTTGAAAGAACGCCTTGGGGTCGTTTTTCGCCATTTCGCGATCGTTCAGGTCATCAAGCGTTACATATGTGCGCCCTACGTTTTCTTCTTTCATCAGTTTTTCAAGCATTGTAGTTTTGCCAGTTTGCCTCGGTCCCGTTAGCAAAACAGCGGGATACTCTGAAGATAACTGTTTAAACGTCTGTTCCATAGCTCTTTGAATATAGGGCATTGCCAACGCACCTTTCGGCTATAATTTGATTTTACTATACTATAGCCGATTTCTTGGTTTGTCAAGAGTCTTCAAAACCACCGCAGTATTTTTTCCTGCTTGATTTAATTTTACTTCGGCATTAGGTAGACGGTATAATCAGAGCATTAATTACTTTGTACACTTCTTGAAGGATATCTTACGGCGCTGATTCAATAATTCGGTGAGGGCGCTCTATCAAGTCGCCTTGGTTTACCATACTTACCGCCCTTCCGGTTCGATTTATTCCCAATTTTTTCAATAAAAATGAAAATAGATGTGACCACTTGACGCTTTTTTGGTTTATTAGAGGCGACGGACGTCAAAATCAGCGGAGGTGGTTTGCTTGAGCGACACATACGCACCAAGAGCCATAAGGCACGAAGGCGCAGAGATGATTTACATGACCGA
>JGI24702J35022_10000035_pt1 | contig 55746 bp, 34 predicted proteins | sample TergutTh196P4_FD_35022 | JGI IMG/M metagenome (IMG submission 35022) | reverse complement strand
ATTGCGTCTTTTATAAATTTTATTGACAAATGGATAGAAAACAAATATAGTTTTATTGTATGCTGCAAAATATATCAGACAGAGGCAAGTATGAAAAAAATTTTATCCGTATTTTTTTATCTTATAATCTTCACTTCGATCTCTTTTGCCGAAAACGCTGCAAACGCCGCAAAAGATAAAGTATACATTGGAGCAGCCCTTTTAATGAGTTTTGAAGATTTTTATTATGATGATTTTGTAAATAATTACACGATCTCCACGGGAAACAGCAAAACATTATCCGGCCCGAGATATGATTTTACGGCAGGGTACAGATTCAGCAAAAAATTAAGGGCTGAAGCCGAGTATATGATAATAAGCGAAAACAGTTTTGAAACCGACGAAACAAACAGCTATGTGGAATACAAAGCCCAGGCGCTTTTTGCGAACCTCGTGTATGATTTTTGGGACATGCAGGAATATTTTCTTACGCCTTTTATCGGAGCGGGAGTCGGAGTAGGGGCGCCGAATTTGAATATAAGCTATCAGGGCGTGAAAGACGAAGTTGACGATAACGGTTTTTCGTGGCAGTTTCAGGGAGGCATAAGCATGCTGCTGACCGACTGGCTTATCGTGAACGTCAAATACAGCTATATTTCAATGCCGGACGTTGAAATCAATTCTTCCAATCGGGAAGAAATTAAGGCAGAATTTAAAAAAGGCGTGCAGGCTGTCGGGCTGGGAATAATTTTGCTGTTATAATATAGAAAAAAATAATGCGCGCAATATGTGTCCGCACACCCTAAGCAGTAAAGGCGAAATTTGTTAATAGTCTTTCGCTTCGCGAAAACGCCAAAATTATTCATTGCTGGTTTTTATTGTCTTTTACTGTATAACTATCTCAATTCTTCTATTTTGGATACGTCCGGTTTTTGTACTATTGTCCGCAACCGGATTGCTTGAACCGTAAGCTCTCGCCTGCATCTTTTTAGACGGTATGCCGTTTGCGGCCAATACTTTCATTACCTCCTGAGCCCTTGCTCTTGAAAGTTTGTTATTTTCAAAGTTGTCGCCGCGGTTGTCCGTATATCCGTCAATATAAATTTTTTCATACCGTATTTTCTTTATTTTATCCGCTATTTTCTCCAAATAATTTTTGAGGTTTGCGTTCACATAAGCGCTGCCGGAATCAAAGTAAAATCCCTGGATCGTAATTTTACGTCCCGCTTTAACATCCTCTGCAATATTTATAGAATCCGAAAGAAGTTCGTACTCGGACTGAGCTAAAGAATGCGCCGCAAAAATTAAAAGCGCAAATAAAATCAAAAATATTTTTTTCATGCTTATACTCATTGGCGGCAATTTTCATATCTGTTATTACTGCCTTTTTCATAATCTTTTGTTTTTGCCGTTATTTATTCTCCGCCGTTAAAATCCTTCAAGTTCAGCTTCAAGCTTTTTCCACTCGGGAAAAGCTTTTTTCATATAATCTTTAAATCTTTTATTGTGTTTTATTTCTTTAAGATGCAAAAGCTCGTGAACTATAACGTATTCAATGCAGCGCTCGCTTTTTTTGGCAAGCTCCGTGTTTAAAGTTATTTTTTTATCGGAAATATTGCAGCTTCCCCACCTGCCTTTCATCTTTTTGAAACAAAACTTTACGGGGCTTCTTAAAACTACCGCGTTTTTATCAATGCCGTCATCGCGGCTGAATAATTTGTTTTGCACGTTTTTAAACAAAAATACCAAAGAGTTCGGCGCCGTATGTATGCCGAGTTTTTTTTCCCATTTTAAAAGCGCGGAAGAAATAATTTCTTCAAGTTTTGTTTTATAAAATTTATCTATTGATTCCCTTCTCGCTTCAATGCCCGCTTCAGAGCCGATATACAAATCTATCGAATCAAAATTTAAAAAAACTTTTGCTTCCTTATCATAATCATAAACGTTTAATCTATATTTTTTGCCTAAAACTTCAATTTTCTCGCCGCTTAAATAATTATTAAATATTTTCGGCGGGCGTTTTGAAATTTTTGTTCTGTGTTTGCGTATCCATGAAAGCTTTGATCTAAAAAATGTTTCTATAGTGTGCAGGGAAGCTCTTGCCGGAGCGGATATGCCAACCTCTCCGGTGGATGGATTTATCGAAATGTAAATATTCCTGATTCGCTTTCTTTCTATTTCCGCTTCAATATCTTCAAGTTTTATTTTTTCCATACATTTCCGCTTGATCATTTTCGGAAAATCCGCCCGCGCGCAGCGAAGCCCGATTATTCGCGGTTTTGACTGCCATGCCAAATCGTTTTTATTTTTTTTCCGATTTTAGCATTGTCTGAACGTGAGCAGCAAGGCGGAAATCATCGCTTTTGATATGATAAACAAGCCAGTCCGCTATAATCCGTATCGTATTTTGCAAAAGAGCATCGCTGTATCCCTCATTTTCAAGCTTCTGAACAAGCTCTTTTGCCGTATGTTTAAATTCATTGTGATATGTTTTATGGTTAAGTTTATCGGGATAGTCGTACATGTCCTGAAGTTTTTCTTCATCGGCAAAATGCTGTATTACATAAGCCGTAAGAAACTCCATTGTTTTGCTGAGTTCTTTCACGCCTCTGCCTGCCCGATGCGCGTCCAGAAGCTCATTTAAAACAGCAAACATCTCTTTGTGCTGTTTGTCAATTATTTCATGACCCGTTTCCAGATCACTGTCCCATTCGTATGACATATTGCCTCCCCGCATTATGATGTTTACAAACTCTAAATAATTGGGTCTCTAAAAACCCCTCTTTTGTCATTGCTGGCTTGACCCGCAATCTATAGTTCACGACAAGATTGATGACGACACTGAAAACACAGATTTTTAGAGGGACCCAATTTCTAATCCGCACACGCCGCAAATTACAAATTCAAGAAATACTTTTTGGACAGCTTTTTACTTTGTCTCGCCCAATTCAGCCAGCCATGCCGATATTTTATTATCAACGGCTTCATCGTATTTCTTGGAAAGATTGTTAAACAGCCTTTCCTCAAGAATAACGGCATTCCGCGCTTTTTCTTTGAAATCTTTTACAAAAGTTCCGGGATTGCTTCCCTGCGTTGAAAAAGGGACAACTTTTTTGCCGCAAAAATCAGCCTGTTCCAAAAAAGCAAGCGCCGGCGTCGCCGCAGTGTACCACCAGACGGGCGCTCCGACAAAAATAATATCATAAGATTCAAAATCCGGCAACTCTTCATCGTGCAGCGCGGGGTATTTTCCCGTTTTCAGCTGTTTTTTAACTTCCATATACATTTTAGGACCGGCAGGAAAAGCTTCCTTAGTTTTTATCTCGTAAACGTCCGCTCCTGTTTTTTCCGCAATTTTCTCGGCTATAGCGCGGGTATTTCCGCTCAAAGAATAATAAACTACAAGGACTTTTCCAAAATCATTGCCGGCTTCAATATGTTTGCCCATGTAAGGAGACATTTCCTTTTTATTTTTAAAATACACTCTGCATAAATGAATCCCTCCGATTATCAGCACGATAATGATAACGGCTAAAATTCCGTAAACTATGTATTTTATCATGGCGGTTTCCTTTTTGTTTGATATTTAAAAAATTTCAGGATATAAAGGGAATCTTTTTGCGGCGGCGGTTTTGATTTTTTGCAAAACATTTGGAGTTTTTGCGGCGCCTGCGGCAGCAAAGCGTACGCGAAACGGCGATGAGCCGGAGTATAAGGAAGCAAAAACTTCAAAGTCAAAGCAAAAACGGAAGGGGAGGGATTCGAACCCTCGGTACGGACTTTCATCCGTACAGCGGTTTAGCAAACCACCGCACTAGACCAGCTATGCGACCCTTCCATTTCCAAACTTGTAAAGCATTATAACAAATAACCGTTAAGCTTGCAATGACACGAATCGGAATAAAATATAATAAATGAGAAACGGTAAATTTATGTGTTATATATTACATTTTATATTTTTTATTGATTAATGTTCGATTGCTTTTTCCGTCAGGAGTTTATATAATTTTATATCCCGGAACGGAGTGAATCATGAGTTTTGACTACAGAGGTTTTTTTCATATTCATTCATCCTTTTCTCATGACGGTACCACTGATATTAAGGGGATAATCAAATCGGCAAAAAAGTGCGGAGCCGACTTTATTATTGTTACCGATCATTTCAATATGAAAGCGAAAGAAGAAGGGTTTGAAGGTTATCACGACGGTCTTTTGGTTATATGCGGCGAAGAAATTTCTCCCGCTTATAACCATTATCTGGCAGTCGGAATAAAAAAACCGGTTTTAGCCGAAACGGATGAAAATCCTCAAATATATATAGACGCGGTAAAAAAAGACGGCGGCGCGGGACTTATCGCGCATCCCGACCATACCGGCGCAAAACTTTTCGGCATACGTTCTTACCCGTGGAAAGACTGGTCGGTCAAAGGATATGATTCGATAAGCATTTGGGATTTGATGACTGACTGGCAGGAAAAGCTGACTTCTTATTTTAAAGCTTTTTTTGCGGTTGTTTTCCCGTCTTTTATATTATCCGGCCCGAAAAAAGAAACGCTTGAAAGATGGGACGCTCTCAATATGGCGCCGGAAAGAGAAACTCTTATTTCAGGGTACGGCGAGATAGATAACCATAATATAAGGAAAAAAGCGTTCGGCATTACTTTCAGGATTTTTCCTTTTGATTTCGCGTTTAAAACAATTTCAACGCATGTTTTATTAAAAGATGAGCTCAGCAAAGACGCCGAAACGGCGAAAAGACAGATTGTCGAAGCGGTAAAATCGTCGTCAATTTACGCTGCTCAGGAAAGCGGGAATAATGCGAAAGGCTTTGAATTTTATATGGAAGACGATTTAAGGAAAGCGGAAAGCGGCGAGTCGCTAACGGCCGTTAAAAACCCTAAAGTCGTCGTAAAACTTCCGAAAAAGGCTTTAATAAAAATCATACATAACGGAAACGTTTTGTTTTCAAAGTATTCGGATCATCTTGAAAAAAGCGTTTGCGAATCAGGCATTTACAGAATTGAAGTTTACAGAAAAAAATATTTTATCCTCAGTCCGTGGATTTTTTCGAACCATATAAGGATAAAATAAGGAATTATTATGCGTGAAAAAAGAAAATATATCCGCCGTTTTACCGCGATGAACATCAGCTGCTATAATGCCGAAAATACCGAAAATGTCGCGGCGGGGCTGCTTGTAAACATAAGCAAAGGCGGNATCGGGATAGAATCAAAAAAAGAATTTCTCCCCGGAGAAAAACTTACGCTGCATTTTATTTCGCCGGACGGAAAAAACTACAATATACTTACTGAAATTTTATACATGTCTGCCGGCGGTTTCGGAATTCTTTACGGAGCAAGATACTGCGAGACAAACGTTAAAAAGTTTACGGAATTTAACGATTATCTTTTAAAATATTTTAATTTATATTGAGGCGTTTATGATTTTGATCGACGGAAAAAAAATTTCCGAGGAAAAGAGGCTGGAAATTAAACAAAAGGTTGAAAAAATCAAGCTGGAAACCGGCAAAGTTCCGGGGCTTGCGACAATACTTGTAGGAGAAGATCCCGCAAGCAAAGTTTATATCGGATCAAAAATTAAGGCGTGCCGGGACGCGGGAATCAGATCCTTTCATCACAGCCTTGCCGCGGATTCGTCCAAAGAAGATATTGCCGCTTTAATAAAAAAACTGAACGCCGATCCGGAAATTGACGGGATCCTTTTGCAGCTTCCTCTTCCGGACAACAGTTTCGCAGACGAATGCGTCAACAATATAGATCCTGCAAAAGACGTTGACGGGCTTCATCCTTACAATGCGGGACTGCTGAACCTTTCAAAAAACCGGAACGATATAACAGAAAAAAATATTTTGGTTTCGTGCACGCCTTCCGGAATTATTCATTTGCTGCAAAAATCAAACGTACAAATGGAAGGCAAAACCGCTGTTGTCATAGGGAGATCAAATCTTGTCGGGAAACCTCTTTCAATGCTTCTTCTTGCAAATAACGCGACGGTCATTATGGCGCATTCAAAGACGAAAAATTTAAAAGAATTATGCAAAAGCGCGGATATTGTGATCGCCGCCATAGGAAAGCCGAAATTCATCAATAAAGATTTTATTAAAGACGGGGCTTGCGCGATCGACGTGGGAATAAACAGAACGGCCGAAGGTTTATGCGGAGACATTGATTTTGAAAGCGTTAAAGACATGGATATTACGATTACACCGGTGCCCGGAGGAGTCGGCCCAATGACGATCACCATGCTGCTTGACAATACATTGAAAGCTTTTGTCGGCAGAAAAGCCGCGCAATGCGCGGCGAAACCCGGACGCTTAGAAGTTTGACGGCGTCTTTCGTTTACAAGATGAACTGCGTGACGACGCAAAATAAAAATATGAAAACAAAGTGAAAAGTGAAAATACTGGGTTTCGGCAAAGCCGAAATCTGCTTTAGGTTTTCGCAAAGCGAAAACGCTTTATCTCCGCTCTTCACTTTTCACTCTCCATTCTGTCGTTAAAAGGTGACTAAATGAACTTAGATTTAGCAACAACAATTTTTCTGCCGCTGATAACGGGGCTTTTATATTTTTTCATGGCTCTTGAAGTAAAACGCACAAGCAAATTCCGTTCGATAATGTTCGGAGAAATCGGATTTAAAAAATTGGAGATCGCTTTTATAATGTTCGGGATTTATTTTTTAACCCGCCCTTTGCAAAACATTATCGGTCCTCATCCGTGGCCGATGATAATCAATTCCGTCAGACAATTTTTTTTGATGGCCGTAATAGCGCCGTCGATCCTTGTCGCGATTTTTCATTGGGTCCCGACTCCAAGCGGAGCGCCCAAGTCGTCGACATTCGCGGCTTACACCATCGGAATACTTATGGGAATTATATTTGTTCTCGTCAACAGTATTGCCGCGACAAGTTCAAAAATCATTTACACATGGGGAACGATAAATATGTACGATCCGGTTTGGTTTGCTTCCGGAGCGCCTGTAGCGCAGCTTGTAATAATCCATTTGATATGCCAGCTTGTTTCGCCGGTAGGATTTTTTCTTTTGGCGGCGGCTTATGTCAGGCACAGGAGACACAATTACCAGCTCGCGCATATTTACAATCTCATGCCGAAAAAATGGAAATATCTTGAAGCGAGCCTCATGATATTTTCCGTATCGTTTCTCGTCGCAGGAGCCGCGGTCGTTTTCGGTTCTTATTACACGTACATATGGGTGATTTATTTTATCGGAGCAATAATTTCGGGCGCTTTTGAACTGATAGGAATCAAACTTCCTCCAAGAGAAATTCCGGATGATTTAAAATAAAAGTATTGCATTTTTTTGTTTTCATTTATATAATACGCATATGAAGTTGCATTCCGCTCATGCGGAAAAAAAAATGCCGAGAGGCAAAAGGAGCCGAACAATGGCTTGTTGCAAAAAGAAAGCAGCACCGAAGAAGAAAGTTGCGGCGAAAAAAGCTGCACCGAAGAAGAAAGCTGTAAAAAAAGCTGCTCCTAAGAAAAAGAAATAAGTTTTTGTCCTGATAAAAAGACCGCCTTGCAAGAGGCGGTCTTTTTATTTTTTGAAATTGATCGTCTGTCATTGCTGATTTTATTTTTCAAAATTTATTATTCGCTATTGCCTTTCACGGCAAACCGGCTATTTATAGCAGACTAACTTAATATGGTCTCGTTTATCAGAAATGATTTTCGATGAAATTTTAATTTTACCGGAAAACAGCACTGAGAAATAGGACTATATTAAGTTAGTTTGCTATAGATCTTATAACATTGAAACCCGTATACTTTCTCAAAACTTCCGGTATTACGACGCTGCCGTCTTCCTGCTGGTAATTTTCTAAAATCGCGGCAAACGTTCTTCCGACGGCAACTCCGGAACCGTTTAGCGTGTGCAGAAATTCTCTTTTTTTTCCTTCCTTATATTTCATTTTAATATTCATTCTTCTCGCCTGAAAATCTTTAAAATTCGAACACGAAGAAATTTCTCTGTATTCGCCCTCTCCGGCCATCCAGACTTCAAGGTCATAAGTTTTCGCCGAAGCAAAACCCATATCTCCCGTGCACAAAAGAGAAACTCTGTAAGGAAGCCTAAGAAGTTCCAAAACGCTGCCTGCGTCGAGAACAAGAGATTCCAGTTCGTTCATCGAATCTTCGGGTTTAACGAATTTTACTATTTCCACTTTATTGAACTGATGATTTCTGATAAGCCCTTTTGTGTCTTTGCCGTAAGAACCCGCTTCCCTGCGGAAACACGCGGAATATGAAACGTATTTTTTAGGCAGTTCCGATTCTTCCAAAACATCGTCCCTGTAAATATTCGTCACGGAAACTTCGGCAGTCGGGATAAGATACAGTTCGTCATTTGCGCATTTAAAAGCGTCTTCCTCAAATTTAGGGATTTGTCCCGTCCCTCTCATCGAAGCCTGATTTACAAGATAAGGCGCCATTATTTCGTCGTACCCTCTTGATTTATGCGTATCTATAAAAAAATTTATAATGGCTCTTTCCAAAGCGCACCCTTCGTTTTTTAAGACGGCAAAACGCGAACCGGAAATTTTTGACGCCGTTTCAAAATCTAAAATGCCGAGCTTCTCGCCTATTTCCCAGTGATGCTTTGCTTTGAACGGAAATTTTATCGGATCTCCGGCAAAGCGCGTTATTTTATTATTCTGTTCGTTTTTGCCTGCGGGAACGCTCTCGTCCGGAATGTTCGGCACTCTGAGCAAAAAATCTTCCATCTGGCTTTCAATCATCAAAAGATGTTTTTCCTGCTCCTGGATTCTGTCTCTGATTTCGTTTATTTCCGCAAGAAGATCCTGCGAAGGTTCTTTCCCGTTTCTTTTAAGTTTTCCGATTTCTTCGGACTCTTTATTTCTTTTAAGCCTCAACTGTTCTATATCTAAAATCACGGCTTTTCTTTTATTGTCCCAATCCAGAAGCTGTTCAAAGTTGATGTTCTGGTTTCTGGATTCCATCGCTTTTATAATTTCTTTAACATTTTCTCTTATAAGCTTAATGTCCAGCATCCCGATTCCTCCCGTTTTTCAAATTTATAAAATATTATTTTAGCATTTTTTTATTTTTAAAAATCAGCACATCCGCCTTATTTTGTGATCAAATACGCTTTTTCGCAAGACAAGCTTATTTCCGCGATTGAACCGCTGTTAAAATTTAAAAAATCTTTTTCTATTCCGTCGCTGAAAATTACGCCGTTCGACGGCATTAGCGATTCTATTACCAATTTTTGGCCGCTGTTTAAAACTCCCGCGACCAAATCCGCACGCGTTTTTATGCTTACAAAAGGTTCTCTCACGGCAAAAACAAGCTGATTGTCGCTCATTGCCAGCGATTTATTAACGCATTTATTTGACAATAAAGCCGAAACGCCGTTAGCCATATTAAACACTGAACTCAGCCAGCCCGTAGAGCCGGCTTGCGTTGAAATTATTATTCCGCTTGACGATTGTTCTTCGGTCAAGTTTCCAAACGAAAGCTTATATCTTGCGGATATATGCGAGAAAACTCCTATAAACAAATCATTAAACGCCAGCAGCTTTTGTCCGTCGTTTAATGCCGCCTGTGCAAACCCGACGGTTTTGACTTTCCTGTAATCGTTTTTTACCGCGCTTTGGACTCCTTGTAAAAAATCATTTTTATCAAAAGGCAGCAAAACGCCGTCGTAACGTTTTTTATCCGGATTAACCGCAACTATCGGAACGTTTTTTGAATATTTTGCGGTATTTGCGACAAGGCCGTCCTGCCCTACGGCCAATATTATATTGTCGTCGGAAAAAATAAAATGCGGCAAAAATTCTCTGTCTATGATTTTATACTTGACCGCCGCGGATATATTGCGCTGTATAAGATTTAATGAATCGTAAAACGTTTCGTGTTCGCATTCGTAGTCGCTGAAATCTGCGCCTTGTTTTTCTATATAAAACTTAGCCTGCATTTTCGTATTAAATCTTTCAAGCAAAGTTTCAAGCCTTGTCTTGCTTCTTACGATGATAGCGCGTTTTATTCTCATTTATTTTTTAAAAGAGAATCCAAAAGCTCGGGAGTGATATTGATATTGCCTATTTTTCCGGCATTTTCAGCCAGCTCTCTGAAAGCTAAGGCTATGTTAAAACGCGGGTCGGAACTGTTTTGCAATGCCGCAATGATTTTCCAATCAATATTTTTATACGGTTTTAATGTGGTTTCTATAATATAGCCTTTGGAATCCGCCTCTTTTTTATCATTTACAGTTTTTTGTTCTATCAAATTTTTTCTCTGCGTTTCCAGCGTAATTTGGGATTCAAGCTCTTTGCTTTTTATATAAATATCGGCTTCAAGTTTTAGCTGCCTCAGCTGCCTGTCGCCCTCGGCTTTTTGTATCTGCGTTTCCGTTTTTTTCTGTTCCACGTGTTTTGTTTTTTCTTCTAAAGCGATCTCGGTATTAAGCTCCGACTCGGCTATTTTTCTTTCTTGTTCAACGGCAAAATTTCTTCTTTCATACACTGCCTGATCGGCCTCCTGCTGTAATTTTTCTCTCGTTTCGGTTTCAAGCGCGCGGGACATTTCAGGAGAAGCCTGCACGGACAATATGCTTGCGCTCAAAATTTCAACGCCTAAGAGCGTTATTGCCGAAGCGTTTCTTAAACCTTCAAGAATTTTAATTTCTATTTCTTTTGCGGACCGTATTGCCTCTCTGAGTTTTATCTCATGGACAAACGAAGCTATTGACGTCTGCGCCTCGTTAACTATACGCTGGTTTAATTTTTCAATATCGTTTTTTTTATATTTCAAATCGCGGGTAACCGTAAAATCAAGCACGTCGGCAAGCATCTTAGGATTTTGTATTTTGTAACTGATCTGACCCTGTACGGATATTGTCTGATAATCGTTTGTATTTTCTTTAAATATAAACGGAATGTCTCCGCTTCCCAGAGGTATTGCCATAATAGAGCTTGTCGGAGCAAAATAATAAAAAGAAAGCCCTTTTCCTTCTTTTTTAATACGTCCGCGCGAATAGTGTATAACATACGTCATAGCGTCAAAACTTACATGCCTTATGCCAAACATTTCAGACTCCTTTTGCATTTTAACGGTCAAAATGCTTTTGAATTATCCCAATATAAAATCAAATCATATCCATTATTAAATCCGATGATTTTGTGCGGCCGGCAAAGTCTGCCCCAATAATTTTTAGATAAAAGCCTTTCGTCTCCGAAACTCGGCTTTTTATATTTTTCGCCCGGAACATAATGGACAAGCTCTTTGCAGTAGCGCAGCTGGTTTTTAATTATATCTTTGATGTCTTCGTCGTTAAAATGCTCCAATAAACCGTGAGAATACATTAAAGCGCCTGAAGGAAATTTATCAGCCTTGGCATTCAGCAAATAACTTTCGCAGTCCATATTTTGTTTCGCAAGATTTAACATATCGGGACATATATCGCTTATGCTTACGGAAGCTCCTAAATTTTTAAGCGCATATGAGATATTTGCGCAGCCGCAGGCAGCTTCGTGAATATTTTTTTCGTCTGAAAGTTTATTTATTCTGTCCTTTATGAAATCTATGAAAACTTTATACCGGCGGTTAATATGATTTTTATACATATCATTAATGCGGTTCTTATAAAAGTCATGCCATGTTTTCATATTTCTGCTTTACCAAAAATAGTTATTTAAGGCACAAAAAATCTGCCCTTCGTATGCGCAAATATTACCGTAATATTCTACAATTTTCTCTTCAAACAGACAACCTGCATGGCGCCTCTGTTCAACTTGCCAATGCAAGCGCTGTATTAGCAAGCTAAACAGGGGATTTTGTGCGGTATTGCGGCATTTCTTTTTATTTATTATAGTGTAAAAAGACAATATTCATAAGGAGGATGCAAATGAAAACGGTTTTATACATTAAGGCAAATCCGAAACCCGATAATGTTTCGAGGACTTTTCAAATTTCCGAAAAATTTATCGAATCTTATAAAAAGAAAAATCCCGCGGACAATATTATAACTTTGGATTTGTATAAAGAAAATATTGCTTTTCTGAACTCCGGACAGGTTGCGGGACATGCAGCGGGCACGGATGAAAACGACATAATGATAAAATACGCAAAACAATTCGCTTTGGCGGACAAATATGTTTTTGCCGCGCCTTTATGGAATCTGGGTCTTCCGTCGATATTGAAAGCGTACATAGATTATATAACCGTTAAAGGATTTTCTTTTAAATATACCGGACAAGGCCCCGTCGGGCTGCTAGGCGGCCGGAAAGCCGTTTTTATTACGACCCGCGGAGGATTTTATTCGATCCCGCCTATGTCGGAATTTGAAATGGGCGAACGTTACCTTAAAACGATTTTGGCATTTTACGGAATTTCAGATTATGCGCTGATAAACGCCGACGGCTTGGACGTGATAGGACAGGACATTGAAAAAATCGTAAGAGAAACTGCCGATAAAGCAGTGGAACTGGCTGAAAATTTTTAGGGTGTGTCAGCACACCCTATAGAAGACTAATTTAATATAGTCAGAGCTGCGGCTTACATGCGTCAAATTGCATTTGTCTTATTTATCCTTTTATCACGGCTAAAGGCGTCATTTTCGCTATTTTTTCCGCAATGCCGGCTCCTACGCAGGAATTTATCACTTCGTCGATATTTTTATATGCGCTCGGAGCTTCTTCCGCAAGAGTTTTAAAGGAATCCGTAAATACATGTATGCCCGCGTTTTCAAGTTGATTTTTTAACTCTCTTCCGCTGACGGATTTTAAAGCCTGCGTCCTGCTCATAACTCTTCCCGCTCCGTGGCAAATCGAACCGAAAGTTTCCTTTATAGTTTTTTGAGTGCCGCGCAAAACATAAGACGCAGTGCCCATCGAACCCGGAACGATCACCGGCTGCCCGAAATTTTTATAATCCGGCGGCAGATCTTTATGCCCTGCGGCAAAAGCGCGCGTTGCGCCTTTTCTGTGCACAAGTACTTGCGCACCCTTATATTCTTCAAACTTACCTATATTGTGCGCTACGTCGTAAACCGTTTTAATATTATCGCCCGCAAAACCGTTTTCTTTAAAAGCCTGCCTTATTAAATAAGTTATCATCTGTCTGTTTGCCCACGCAAAATTCGCGCCGCAAGCCATGGCGGAAAAATAATTTTTTCCTTCCTGTGAATCAATCGGAGCACAGCAGAGCTGCCTGTCAGGAACTTCTATGCCGTATTTTTTTACGGCTTTTTGCATTAAACCGAGATTGTCGTCGCATATCTGATAACCGAAACCTCTGGAACCGGTATGAAGCATTATTACGGCAAAATTTTCTTCCAGCCCGAATATTTTTGCGGTTTCTTTATCAAAAATTTCCGCGACTTTTTGTATTTCGATAAAATGATTTCCCGCTCCGAGCGTGCCGACCTGTTCCAAACCTCTTTCCAAAGCGCGTTTGCTTACGTTTTCAACATCAGCGCCTTTCATGCAGCCGTTTTCTTCGGTTTTATCCAAATCATTGTCCGTCGCAAAACCGGCTTCCAAAGCCCAGCGGCTTCCTTTTTCGGCGATCTCTTTTAAATCTCTTTTTTGTATTTTTACGGCCCCGCAAGAGCCGATGCCCGAAGGAACTTTTTGAAAAATTTTTAAGGCAATATCTGCAATATTATTTTTTATATCCTCAAAGCGAAGCTCTGTAGAAAGCAGTCTGACGCCGCAGTTTATGTCATAACCTATGCCGCCCGGCGAAATTATTCCTTCGGAGACGGAAAACGCCGCCACGCCGCCGATAGGAAACCCGTATCCGTGGTGAATATCCGGCATCGCGAGAGAATTTTCGATAATTCCCGGCAAACAGGCAATGTTTGCCGTCTGCTCCAAAGCTTTATCTTTGCCTGCAGATTCAACAATATTAAAAACGCCGTAAATGCGCGCCGGAACGCGCATATCGCCGGTTTTTTCTATTTCCCATTTAAAATCATTAATTCTTTTTATCTTCATTGCAGAAAATTTTAGCAAATAATTGAAAGAATTTGCCATTTAAGTTATAATCATTTTATTACTTTAATGGAGGTTAACATGATAAAAACATTAACCGCTTTTACTTCGGAAATTGACAATGTGGAACTTGCCGTCGCCGAAATACTTAAACAGATCGAGCCTGAAAAAAATCTTTTGAAAAATTCTTTCGGCATTATCAGCTGCCATTCCGAATTTATAAGTTTGGGCATTGTTGAAGAGGTATGCAAAAATTTTCCGTTTGACATAACCGGAACATCTACGCTGATGACGGCCGTTCCGGGATGTATTGAGCAGGTATCGTTAACTCTCACAATAGTTACAAGCGATGATATTGTTTTCTCGGGAGCAGTTACCGAACCCCTTAAAATCGAATCTTACAAAGAAAAGATTAAAGAAGCTTATGATAAAACTGCGTCGGCATTTTCAAAAAAACCAGCGTTTATATTTGTAAGCGCGCCTTTGATATTTAATATTGCCGGAGACCATGTAGTTGAAGCAATAGACGAAGTTTCCGGCGGAGTGCCTGCGTTCGGCACTCTTGCGGTTGACCATACGGTTGATTACAGTACCGTAAAAACGATATATAACGGCAAATCATATCCCGATACTCTCTCCATGATGCTTATTTACGGCGACATAGATCCCGTGTTTTCCATAGCGTCGGTTTCGAATGAAAAAATTTTCGGCCAAAAAGCCATAATAACCGAAGCTGACGAAAATATTCTCAAAGGCGTAAACGGAATGCCCGTTATAGATTATTTGCAGTCTATCGGACTTGCGCCCAATAAAAAAATTGAAGGGCTGAACTCCATACCGTTTATAATATACTTTAACGACGGAACAAAACCCGCGACAAGGGCTATTTTTGCTATTACCCCCGAAGGATACGCCGTTTGCGGAGGAATAATGCCCGTAAACGCGACATTAGGAATAGGCTACATTGACCATGACGAAGTTTTGCGTACGACAACTCAATCAATAAACGATGCGCTGTCGCAAAAAAAGAATAACGGGCTTTTCATTTTTTCCTGTCTGGTGCGCAATTTGGCTTTGGGGTTTGACGTAATGGCGGAAATGGAAGCGGTGCAAAAAAGTATCGACGGTAAAATCCCGTATTTTATAAGCTATTCCGGAGGCGAAATCTGTCCGGTTTATAATGAAGAAGGAAAAGCAGTAAACCGTTTTCACAATGACACCATCATAACATGCTTATTTTGAAGTCTCGGAGATTCAATAATGCCTGAAGAAATCGAACAGCTTAAAGCGGAGCTTGAATCTTTGCGGAGAGAAAATACAAAACTCAGCCGCAGGCTTCTTAATATGCAAAGTATTTTTGACCGAAATAAGCTCATTACGGGCGCTCAGGCAAACATGATGGCGGTTATCGCGGCAAATAAATCAAAGCAGGAAAAGTATTTGGAACTTCTGCTTTCCAACGCCCCTGACGTGATCATGCTTTTCGACCAGCACGGACGATTCGCTTATTGCACGGACGCTTTTTTGAAAGAGGCGGACATTCTTAATTTCGGGCTGATCAACGGCAGAACATATCATGACGTTTTTCAAAGATTTGCCGACGATAAATTCATAAAAAAGTTTGAAGACGCTCTTAAACTCACCGAGCAAAATAAGCAGGCGGCGACATTTGACGCCCTCATTGATTTCCGCAGATGCGGAAATCCCGGCAATTATTCTATCCAGATCGCGTCAATGAGGAACGAAAAAGGCGAAATAAGCGGAACATTGGCATTGTTTCACGATTTAACCGAACTTTTAAAAGCAAAAGCGCAGGCAGAGCAGGCAAACAGAGCGAAATCCGACTTTCTTGCCACAATGTCGCACGAAATACGTACGCCGCTGAACGTAATTGTCGGGATCGCGGATATAATGAAAAACTCCGATTTGAACGACAAGCAGCGCGAATATATGCAAAACATACGAAACTCCTCCCACATTCTTTTAAACCTTATCAATGACATTTTGGACTTTTCAAAGATAGAAGCCGGAAAATTCGAGCTTGTAAACGAATATTTTGACTTTAACCATCTCCTTTATAAAATAGAATCAATTTTTAAAATTATGTTCACGCAAAAAAAACTTGAGTTTTTGTGCCGGTTTTCCGGAAATTTGCCGGACGTTGTGCTTGGCGATGAAAAAAGAATAACGCAGATTTTTACAAATATACTTAATAATTCGTTTAAATACACCAATGAAGGACATATTATCTTTTCCGCGCACGTATGCGAAAAAACAAAAGATATCTGTTTTGATATTGAGGACACAGGGATCGGAATAAAGCAGGAAGATATTCCCCGCCTTTTTAAATCGTTCGAACAGTTTGATAAAGTCAAAAACAAAAAAACCGTAGGCACAGGACTCGGTCTTGCGATAACAAAAAATCTTGTAGAGCTTATGCGCGGTTCCATAGGCATTAAAAGCGAATACGGTTTGGGATCGTGTTTTTCCGTAAGAATACATCTTCCTTTCGGATCCGAATCCGATTTAAAAAGAGAGGCGGTTCCCGTTTATAATTTTACGGCGGAGGAAGCAAAAATTCTGCTGGTTGATGATATTGAAATAAATCTAATGGTTGCCGAAGCCATGCTGAAAGGTTTTGGAATTATTCCGGATACAGCATTAAACGGAAGAGACGCTTTAGAAAAAGTTAAAATAAAAGATTACGATCTTATACTGATGGATCATATGATGCCCGAAATGGACGGTATTGAAGCGGCTGAAAAAATCCGCGGCATGGGCGGGAAATATGAAAAAATTCCTATAATTGCCTTAACGGCAAACGCGGTATCCGGCGCCAAAGAAATGTTTTTATCAAACGGTTTTAACGATTTTTTATCCAAACCGCTGGAGTCGCAGGCGCTCGCGGAAAGGCTTTTCAAATGGCTTCCTGCGGAAATCATCAAAGATGGTAATTGAGATAGGAACTGCTCTCTAGAGTGTGTCGGCACACCCTAATCTCGGTTGGCATATTCTATCTATAAATTACAATTAATCTATCATCATCCGGACAAACTGCCGTCCGGATTTTATTTTTTATCTTACGCTGCCAACGGGATTTCCTTCCGGTAAAATCCCTGACGGAATTTTCCTCCAGGCCGGGACTCGCTGTTTTTGCCTTTCGCAAGTTTTTCAAACTTGCTCAAACAAAAACCTTGCTCCGTCCTTCAAATCCCTTCGCAATGCCAAATCGTTGGCATTGCTCTGTCAGCGAAACGTCAATGAAAAAATCCGGACAAACTGCCGTCCGGATTTTATTTTTTATCTTACGCTGCCAACGGGATTTGAACCCGTGATCTCCGCCTTGAGAGGGCGATGTCCTGAACCGCTAGACGATGGCAGCACTTGAGATTATTATATATTAATTGTCCGTTTCTTTCAAACGTCAAACAGCAACGGCAAATAAAATATAAAAGAGTAAAAAAATGAGCTTTGTGCCGTTAACTTTTTATATTTTATTTTTTATCTGTTTTTTTAAAGCAGTTCAAAAATTTCATTGTGGTCAGTAAGCAAATCTATCAAAGCTACGGTTTTTCTGCCGAAACGCTGACCGCTTGCTTCGCCGGGATTTAAAATTACGGTTTTGTCACGCTTTTCTATACCGGCGCGGTGAAGATGCCCGTACAAAATAAAATCATACTTGCCACTTGCTGCCATTGTGCCCAAATTAAAAGGCTTGTGCACCATTACAAAAAGTTTTCCGGAAACTTTAAATTCAAAAGGCGCCTGCGCAATCATGCCGAATTCGGAAATAATGTTATCCAGTTCCGCATGTTCAATATCATTATTGCCGAAAACAGCTTTAAATCCGCATCTTAATCCGGCAAATTCTTTTGCCGCAAAAGGTGAAAAAATATCTCCGCAATGCAGAACGAGATCCGCGCAGCGGAGATTAAAAAAATCAACCGCGTTCCGAATGCTTCCAATATCATTATGAGTATCTGAAATAACTCCGATTAACATAAATTAGTTAGCCAATCAGTAATAATTTCCGCGCACGCTTTGCGCGCCTGTTAATAGGCGGCGCAATAACTACGCATTATTCATTACCGATTGCCGTTATTACACGGACAGCACTTCTTTAATTTCAGGGACAGCCTGTTTTATGGCATTTGTCACGCCATATTGAAGCGTCATTGCCGCCATCGGACAAGATCCGCACGCGCCGGTAAGTTTGACTTTTACAATGCCGTCTTCCGTAACGTCTACTAATTCAACATCTCCGCCGTCAGCCTGCAAATGTGGCCTTACAGTTTCCAAAGCGATTTCCACTCTTTCTTTCAAACTCATATTTTTACTCCTTTCTCTTTTTCTTTTATAATAACGGTAATTATATATTTTTTCATTGCATATTATATCAAAAATAATGTTATGTAAAGAAGTAGTGCGTGATAGAGCATGCAAATATGAGCCGGAAATATTGCCTAAATAAGACATTAAGAAATGTTTTATCGTGAGGATGTTTTCAAGCAAGGAGGCGCCGTTAGTTGATATTCCCAACATTCAGAAACTGCCAAGATTAAGAACTTAGAGAATTAGAGAAGGCGCTTTGAAGAGAAAAAAAAGATTTATGAAGATAAGATATTTTGTGTCCGCGATTCTGTGATAAGAGCTTTAGTTCAACAACGTATTCTGCCAAGAAGAAATTACATCTTGAATACCTATTACCCAATCATCTTTTATAAGTTTATTTTTTGTCTGCCACGGCAGTATTGGCAAACCGTCATTTGCCATATAATTCAAATATGATTTTTTATCGGTAAATAATCCGGGTTTGTAAAACTCTTTTTCAAACAAAGACTCTATTTCTGTGCGGCGATTAGGCTCTAAGTCAACATAAAATCCATTTCCGCGAATACGAATAAATTTTGTTAAACGAAAATATCTTATTGCATTATCCCATTTTTTATCAAGCAATTGCTGAAGAACGATTAAAAATTCCCTTAATCGTTCAGGGTTGCGAACAGTAGTGGAAATTGACCAAGGTTTTAACATGATTTTATTATAGCAAATTAGTAATTTGTGATAAGAACTTCAGTTGTTTTATTATTTTTTGCAGTTGAATGATAGTTTGAATTTTTATAATTATAAATCAATTTATTAATTTTAAATTTTTCTTTACTAGCCCAATTTTTCATAATCTTATTAATCGCGCCCTTATGCTGTAAGACATTTGACAGGGCAAATCTGGTATTTTTTTTATTTAGCTTTGATAATACCGAATAAAGATCTGTTTCATCTTTCTCATTCCAACCATTTAACTCATTATAACTTGCAAGTCCCAGCAGATAGGGCGGATCTAAATACACAAAATCTTCTGGAGTCGGATCCAATTTCAATATTTCTCTAAAATCACAGCTTTTAAAGGTTATTCTCTTTTCATTAGAAAGTTGATTAAACGCTGCGACATTTTTGCGAGAATTACCGTTATAATCCCTTTTGCCTACCGGAAGATTAAAATCTCCTGCAGAATTAAATCTGATTTGATTGTTAAACGAATACAAGATAAGTGTCAATAATAAATCAATTCTTGTTTTATCTTTATTAAATTCTTCTCTCATTTTTAAAAAAGCTTTTTTATTGAACTGTCCAAGTCCGTCAGAACTGTTAACTTTGTAAAAACCGTAGCCCTTAATATAGCTTTGACTTAATCCAAAGCTGTCAATAATATTTATTATTTTTTGATGTATGTCCTCAAAATTATTTTTTTGTATCAATTTTAATAAACTTACAACATAGGGATTTTTTTCTATACAAACAATTTTGTTTGCCTGGGCATTTATTCCGACATTTGCTCCGCCGGAAAAAATATCGTAAAAGGTATCTATGTTTTTTGGGAAGAATTTTGTTATTTGAGGCAATAGTTTGTGCTTTCCGCCCGTATAGTTTAGAGGAGACTTTACAAAACCGGCTTTTATAGGATTATGTTTTGACGATATAACAGTTCTTTTTGTTTTTACACCGGTATTTACCTTACATAAAAAAATCCTTTCTTTTAAGTCATTTTTGTTTGATTTGCCGGTTGTAAATTGCTTGAAATCGGTTTCAAATATTTCAACTTCGCCTTTTCTTTTTAATGCCGATAATATCTCGTGGTCACTTATCCGAGATTGGGAACGCGCATTTCCAAAATCTCCCATATCGTTGTAAGAAAGCAAAATATAGCTTGCTTTTATATTATTTATTAAATCGCAAAAAGCGACTCCCGCTGTCTTCATGTTGTATTGGCTTTTAATGTGTGAACGATCTATTTTTTTCGCAGTTCCATATACTTGTTCTTTTTTCCAAGCTGCAACATTTTCAAGCAGGTGATAAGAATCGCAATATTGACGAGAGTTATACGGAGGGTCTATATAAACAATATCCGCTTTAATTTTTCTAACCAATCTTTGTAAATTTCAGAATTATATTTTGAATTTCTAATGGCAAGAGGCAAAAGAATCAACCTTTTGTTTGGGATGTCAACTTTTCTATAGGCATCATAATGCCCTACGGTGTTAGTTATTTTATCAAACGCGTATATCAAAGATGTCAATAAATATGCTTTTTCGCGATTTGTAATTATCTTTTCTTCAAAGAGTTTTTCTATATCATCCCTTATAATCCCTATTTTTTTGCATTATTGGAATCAAAATATGTATTAGAAAAATTATCCGAGAAATAATTTTTACCGTATTTATCTATGTTCAAATCGTTATAAAATTTTAAGCGGTCTTTTAGTTTATCTTCTCTTATTTTATCTTTCCCAAAAAAAGCCCGATAAATATAATTAGCGGACTTGCGATAAATCCGATAATTTTCATCTTCGCTCCTTGCCAAATCTTACGGGCGTATGAAAGCTATGCTATTATTTAAAAGTCATAGCGCAGCATTTGAAATGAATTTTTGAATCTTGGAAAAAGCGCTAACAATCCCACGGCAAGACGAACGTCTAGAGGAAGCTCTTTTATAAAGGCAGATTTAAAAACAGAAACCGTTTCAATTCTTTTTAATTTGGGATTCAATTTATCAGCTTCGCTTATATCCTTAATTACCCATCTGAAAGCAGTTCCCATTTCTTTTAGTTTTTCTTTCCTTGCATTGACCATTGAGGAATTGACTGCGTCAAAAGCTATTTGCCCGTGAGAGAAATAATCGGTCAATCGCTGCAGAAGCGCTTTAACTTCCGCTTCGGATAAATATGTAAACACGCCCTCCGCTATTATCAACGCAGGTCTGTCGCTGGGAATCGTTTCAAGCCAATTCTGAGCGGTAATAGAACTTGAAATCATTTTGTATTGACTGTTTTCCGAATAAAATTGTTTCCGCAAATCAATTACTTCAGGGTAATCAACGTCAAACCAAATTACGGAAGACGGCGGCTGTATTCTTGTTATCCTTGCGTCTAATCCGCAGCCGAGATGAACCACTGCCGCATTTTGATTTTTTGCTATAAAATCTTTTGCCCATGCATCATATTGTTTTGCACGGGCGGCAAATACTCTTTCGCCGATTCCTCTTTTATGCTTTGTAAAATCAATATCAACTTTCTCAACTATATCGCTTGCGGTTTTATCGTTTAAAATAGATTTTTTTGAACGATAGTCCGCCGCTTTGCCGTAAAGAGGTATAAACAATGTCTCTTTTTCCTCTGTCAGCCGAATTTTGCCCATTATGCCGTTCCTTTTTGGAAGATGAGAAGTTGGGAGGAGCTTCTAGCGATGCAGAGAGGCAGAGTAACAACAGAAAAAAACATCCGTCTTTAATTCCACGCTCTTTGTGTTTTTGCCGTTACCCTGCATCTCCGCATCCCCGCGTCCCTGCATCTTTTTGAGTTAACTCCGCTCTCCACACTGCAAACCCCACACTTTTTATTATAACATCTCCTTTGGATAAGCCTAACGCTGAAATGATTACACAAAATGCAAACAATCTGTAAAAGAATTATTCATAAGTGCCCTAAAAAGTCCCGTTTCAATCGCCATAATTAATTTACGGAACTAATTGAGAGTGCAAAAACGCGCCCAAGAGGAGTTGAACCTCTAGCCTTTTGATTCGTAGTCAAACGCTCTATCCAATTGAGCTATGGGCGCTCGAATAAAATTTACAAGCAAAACTTACAAAATAAAATAAACGGGCGGAAATCTATTGTATTTGTTTTTTGGTTTAATGTCAATTTATCTGCGCCAAATTAGCAAATTGACAAATCTTATAATATTAGTTAGACTTTTAATATGCTTAAAAAATCGGTTTCATTATTGTTTGTTTTTATGCTTATTTTATCGGGGTCGACTGTTGCCTCTGCCGATATAAAAACGTTTTCGGGCATAATATTAAATAATATTTCGGCGAAAGAAACAAACTGTATCGGCAACGATATACGTTTGGCGCGCGATTACAGCCAAGTCATAACCGATGTATGCAAAAATTTTGTTAATGACGTGATGTCTCTTGCGATCTCTTTGGATTTCGGAAAAGGCCGGCTAAGCTTACAAAAAGCCGCGCATGATAAAAACTTTACCGCCGCATTTGTTTCCCAGCAATTTTCCAGAAAAAACATTTTCACTACGGGCAGTTTTGCGGGTATTCGGAATGCTGTGGCTTCAAACGCCGCAAACGCGTTCTTTTTCATTTTGATTTTAGGGTTTATGCTGCGGTATATAGGCTTATTGCGTCTTTTTAGCGGAGATCATTCTTTTACAAAACAAATAGGGTCATAAAAAATTCCGGTTTTTTCAATAAAACCGGAATTTTTTATTTATAAACCGGAAATCCGTTAATAAATTCCGGTTTCGCAGAAATAACTGTTTGCAGTTAAAAAGGGGATGTTCTAATAAAAAGTGCGGAGAGAACGGCAATGAAAATGTAAAATATAAAATATTTCCAAATTTTTAGTCTTTGTCGTTTTTACATTTTATATTTTCCCTGTCTTCTGAACTTTTCAGATCCCAAAAAGGAGTTATCATGATTTTTAAAAAATTTACGGCAGTTTTAACGGCATTATGTTTTTTGACGGCTTTTGCCGGACAAAGTTTTGCGCAAAGTTTCGGACAAAATTCCGGCGCGGCGGTAATGCTGGAAAAAAATAATGCGCCGATTCACGAAATAAAGTCCGACATTATCGCCGAACGCTTCGGGAAAATAACGGAAATGGCGGACTATAATTCGCCGCAGGTTATCGTCAGCATCCAAGATCTGCACGCGCATCCTCAGACGCAAAGAAATATCGCTTCAATCCTGCAGTCGCTCGACGAAAAGTATACGATTAAACGCGTTTATTCGGAAGGCGCAAGCGGAAAAGTAGACGTTTCATGGCTTTCTTCCGGCATCAACTCAGGACAGAAAAATGAAATTGTTTCGCAAATGGTTGAAAACGGAGCTCTTACGGGAGCGGAATATTTCGCTTTTTTAAATGATAAGGACAATCTGTTCGGTTTGGAAGACGCGAAAATTCATTATCAAAATATCGTAAGGCTCGGAAATATTTATGAGAATGAAGCTAAAAACCTCGGCATAGCGGCAAACGTAAAAAATGAGATCGGTTATCTTGCGAATAAAATTCTCAGTCCGGAAATGAAAAAATTTTCCAAATCCTCCGCGGATTACCGCGGCAATAAAATAGAGGCAGCCAAATATTACAAAACACTTTTCGATTACGCCGAAAAAATAAACGCGGCTCCGCAAAATTACTATAACGCTTTCAATATCGGCCCCGAAGAATTTACCGAACTGAAAAAAGTCGTTGCTATTGACAATATGTCAAAAAAATTGAACGCCAAGCATATTAATTCGCAGCTTCAAAAATATTTGGCGTCGATCAGAGAGAACATGCCGATATCGCAATATCATAAGATGCTTGAAGCCACTGACAATCTGCGCGATATAGACATGCTCTGCAAATATATTTCGGAACACGGGACCGGCGAAAAAGGTTATTCCGAACTTAAAGCGTTTTTGGAGCTGAAAAGTCTTAATTCGCGGATAAATCCGTTAGAGTTATTCGCCCAGGAACAAAAACTTGAAGAGCAGATAAGAAGATCGCTCGCGGCGGACGATACGGAAAGAGAAATTTCTTTTTTAAGCCGTTTTTATCCCGTGTTTGAAGGCTGGCTTACCAATAAACTTACGGCCAAAGACGAAGAATATTTTAAAAGAAACTTTAACGATTTCATAAATCTGTACGCCAAATACGCGTCGGTCAATCATATAAATGAAATCAGCGGGCAGTTTGCTTTTTTAAACGATTATTACGGCGTTAACAATAAAAGAAATGAAATTTTTGTACGTAAAATAGACGAAAATGAACGGCTTATTTCCGGCGGCAGCGGCAAGTATGAGGCGCCGCAAAAAGAAATTTATGAAGATATCGCGCCGAAAAAAATTTCTCCGGAAGATATTATGAAAAGCGCCAGAGAAATTATCGTCATTGTTACCGGCGGATACCATACGGCCGGAATAAACGGCATACTCTCCGATAAAAAAATCAGCCACATAACGATCACTCCGAAAATTTCGGAAAGCGCCGGAATGGCGGAAATAAATTACAGACAGACAATAATAGAACAAAGCAGGATCTACAGAGAAGCGCTCTCCTTTGTGATCGCGTCCCAAACCGCTGATGCCGGACGTTTTAAAAGTATTGTGGAAGCAGGCGCGGCATTTTTGGGCAAAGAAATAAGTTTTGACGATCTTGACGGATTGGTCAACGAAATTAATAACATTACCGGCGCCGAAGGCGTTCTTACGGTAGACAGAACGGACAATAACGCCGCGGAAATAATCTTTAGCAACGGAGCCAGGATCTCAGTTTCAAGAGGCGCAAATAATGAAATAACCGTAGATGCCGAAGCGTCGCGCGCCGCGGAAACGGTTACTGCCGGCGAAATCAAAATTTCAGAAAAATCTTTGCTTGAAGCTTATTTTGATATGGCGAAAACTCTTGTTCCGGAAGCTTTAAAAAATATTTACGGCGTGGCCGTTCTCGATATTGAAAACGAACCGGTTTACGAAATGGCAAAAGCTTTTTTTCTGAAAAAAGCTTTCGACGGCACAGACATGGGCGTTGACGGCGCTATTCCCGCGGCGGAAGAATATGCGAAAGCGACGGTAAAAAGAGGTTCAACTCTTGAAGAAACTAAAGCGGCGCTTTTGATCGACGGGATTTCTTACGAACTTTTTTCAAGAATGCCGGAATTTTTCCAGAGAGCCGCGCTTGCAAAACAAATTGAAAAAGCTGAGGCGGACAAAAAAACTCCGCGCGCCGTGAGAAGCGTATTGGAAAAGATAAAAAGCATGCTCATGATCGCTCTCTTGATGATAATGTTTTCCGCATGCAGCGCAGAGTCAAGCGGTACCCCTACGCCTTATGTTCCTCCGGAAACCCCGGGCATAACGCAGACGGAAGAATACGCAGATGTTCGGACAAACAGTTATATAAGACAAATTGCACAAGATTTTATGGAAGGCAAACCTTTGCCAAGAAGTTTTATCGGAAATACAAGCATTATACAGGATGCGGATCAAAGAAAAATTGTAGAAGAAGGCGTAGTCATTTACGATATGGCGGTTCTTATGAAAGCTTTGCTTTTGTATCCTGAAGAAAACAGAGATTTGATAGAAAAAATGTTTAATGCTTTAGAGGTAAATAAAAATTCAAATACCACTAATGCGGATTTTACATACGACGATACCAATATTCCCGAGGGGCAGGGATATTATTGGAAAATATTAAGCACGCAGGGCGCCTGGCTTGAGAATCAGTCCCAGCCGATCACAGGCGAAAATGCATGGATCGGGAATGTTTTTGTAAGCATGTCGCAAGCATATAAAGGTTCGGATCTGGGCAGCAGAGCGCATCAAAGGGCTGTTGAATTGGCAAAAGCCATGCTTGCTTTGCAGGTTGAATCCGGACAGTGGGCAGGAGCTATAAGAATGGCTCCCAGAGATAATATTTCAAATTATGAATATATGGGAGACAATTATTATCAAACCGTTTCCGTTGAGAATATCGTTTCGACATACTCATTTTTAGATAATTTAAAGAATTTTACCGATGACAAAGAACTAAAAGGCGAAATAGAAAAAGCTTTGCCGAAATTGGCGAATTTTTTATTTTCAATGTATGACAAAGAAAAAGGATATTTTTTAAGCGGAGTTAATTTACAAACTAATGTCATAAACAACATTTTTGCCACGGACTGCCAAACTTGGATTATTTCCGTATTCGGCGTGAAAGATTTTAACGCGCAGATGGAAGCAAGATTCGGAATAAAAAATGCAAGCGTTGAAATTTTAAAAAGGACTCTTGGATTAGCCGGCGTAAAAGAAAACGGCAGCTACATAGGTTTGGATTTTACCGAAAGAGCGCAATACGTAAGTTTTGAATGGACGCTCGGCTGGCTGGCAGCCGCAAAAGAAGCGCTTCTGTATACGGACGACGCGGAACTTAAAGGCGCGGTTGACAGTATTTACGCTTATATAAGGTCAAGCCAGGACATCAGCGGAATAGTGAACTATGTAAATACCGGCAGAGTTATTACGGCTTTTAGCTGGCAAGTGACTCCTCTGCCGAGTCTTGCTTCAAGCTCTTGGGCAATATTTATTAATATTACCGTAAATTTAGGCGGAGAAACTGTCGTGCATCCTTTTCTGATTTTTACGAACTATAGCAGTTTACCTGAAAATGTTCAGCTTCCTAAGCCGGCAGAAGAGGAGCAGCCGGCCGCGCCGCAGCAGGCGGAGGTACAGCCGACAGAGGTACAGCAGCAGGCGCGTGAAATGACAATGAGAATTGATAATCTTCAAAACGAAGGAGGGGCTAACTGGAATGCGTATTGGTTCAGCATCAAAACCGAAAATATTGAAAAAGACGGCGAAATAGCTTTTGATATTGAAACGATCAGCGCGGCTCCGGGTTCTTTTGCGAGAATTGAAATGAGAAATCTCGACGATAACGGCGCTCCGATAGCCTCCTCCAATATACTTCTTCCCGAAAAATATAAGATTGCCGACGCGGGCGGCAAAACCACTATCGTAATTCCGCAGAGGCTTTTTGCGGGGCTTGACGCAAAGAAAGACCTGGAAGTAGTTGTCAGCGTCGGAGAAGATTTTGGCGGAAGCAAACTTAATACGCAAAACGCGAATATTACGGTCAAAGAAGTAACTATTCGCGCGGCAGGGCTTGAACTTCCGTTTGTCGCGCGCTTTTTAAACCGGCTTGGAATAACAAAAGAGAAATACCCGAAACTCAGAGCGGGAATAGTATCCGTCTTCGAAGCTCCCATAATAATGTTTGTATCGCCTGAAAAGTTTACAAGAATGCACGGATTGTCTCCTGCTTCGGTAACGGAGCAAAGGCTTGCCGCGGCCAAAGAAATGAAGCGCAAAGCCTTATATTTCAACGAAACTATTTACAAAGGACTGGCAATTATTGCGGCTTTCGTTGCTTTGATCACCGTGATGAGTTTTCTTTTAAGCGGGTTTACCGCAGGATATTTGATTATGTTGGGACAATGCGCGGCATATCTTGCCATTGCTTACATAGGCATTACCGTAATCGGGAATCTCTATGTGTATATAACTAACCATTTCAGATGGAACTTAAATAATCCCGACGCTGCCGTAAACAGCAATGTGCAGGTAAATATAATGTATGTTCCGCACATAATCCACGCAAAACATCTTGGCGGCAAAGCGACGGTAGACAACAGCGGTCTGGTTTCAAAAAACGTGTTCATTACAAATAATTTATTCGGATTTGATATCAATAATTTTTCAAACTCGGGAATCAAGGCAAGAACGGCCAGACTAAAAACTACCGGAGAGAAAATACCTTCTTCAAGGCTTTCGGAATATAAACCTTCGGATATAGTATTTACCGAAGAACCCGTTTATGTTCTTAAAAATTCGCAGGAATACGGAATTGTATATTATGCCGAAGACGCTTTTTATGAAGATATTGCCGCTGCGGTACAGAATAAACAGTTTGAAAAGCTTATTACCGGCGCTCTTAGAGAAGACGGGGTTTATCTGAGCGATAAAATGACGGCGGATATCATTGAAGTTGATACGGTATCGGAAAAGAAACAATCCGGTTTTTCCGTTTCAAAAAATTTAAGAGTCTATGCCGGCGACGAGGTATACACAAGGCCTTTTTCGGCGGGAGATTACAGAGATCACCGCATTAACAGAAATGCCGAAGGCTGGCAGCGGGCAAAAAGCGTCAGAATATTTCTTGACCGTATCACGGATGCGGAAGGTTTGGAAAGATATATGAAAATCTTTTCAAATGCCAGCAACGGAAATATTATTTTTACCGAAGAGCTTGCGCTTTCTCTTGGCGCCGAAGGAAATCTTGCTCTTCCTTTGCTTTTGGAACAGTTCAGAAGAGACGGAATAAGCGTAATGGTTGAAAAAACGGAAAAAGCAAAGATTTCAGGGGAGCTGCTTAATCTTTTCGACGGGCTTTTTGACCCCGTTAACGGAAAAATCGAAACGGTTTCGTCAGTAAACAGAGGCATAGAAACTTTTGATACCGATATAGTGAAAAATGCCGAAAATCTCGAATCTTCTCTTGCGAATGCCAAACAGGATATTGTCCTTTACGCGTCGGCCTTGGAAGAATATGCCGAAAACGACGCCGGCCTAGGAAAAATTCTTGAAGATCTGCTTTCAATAAAAATCCTTAAATATTTTGAATCCGCGCCGATAACCGCCGACAGCGCGAGAGAAACGGCGAGAAATTACACGGTGGAAAATATGAATATTCCGGCTTTGTCTATAAGCCCTTCGCTTCTTGAAAATGCGTACAAATTATTATCGGACGGAGAGCCGGCCGAATACATTCTTTCCCAATTTGTTTCCGGTAAAAATTTTATGAGCGAATATTTAACGGCGATAGAACAAAAAGTCAGAGATGAGTTTAAAGACGAGCTTGATGTTGATATTGAAGCGGAAATAATTAAAATAAAACAAGCTTACATTGAAGGACTGCTTGAAAAATTTGCCGCCGCGCTTGAATTTAAAAAGCAGGAAAGAAAAAAAGGATTCAAAGACAGAAACGCGGAAATACTTATAGGCAAGCTTGCTTCATCCAAATATATGGCTTATGAAGCGGCCGGCGAAGCCGAAGTTAAACTGGTTACGGACAGAGTCAACGAGATCAATAAATCGAATTACCGCAATGAAATAGCCGCCACAGTTAACGCCAATCCCAGAGCCGTGCCGGCTGTTGCGGATCTTATGATTGAAATGATTTTTGCTTACGAAAGCGAAGTGAAGATCAATAAAGACGACTTTAAGAAGAGACCTAATTTGGAAGCTGTGAACGCAATATTGAAAGCGGCGTAAAAAGCTGCGGAGAATGACTCTCCGCACAGCAAACGGACGAAGCAGTACGGTCAAAATAAATATGATAAAAAAATATATATGCGCAACTCTATGTTTTTCAATATTTGTATCTTTTGTCTGCGGCGATCTCTCGTATGCAGCCTCTTCTTCCGCTGCGGCGCGGGAAACGTATTTTCAAATCCCGAAAGCCGCCGGTTTCATATCTGACGCAAGCGTTTTTGAGGATAATCAGATCTCGGTTATAAGCGTACAAGATCTGCATTACAATGTTTCCGCTCAAAAAAATATATCTTCCATACTTGAAAACATAGAAAAACAGATCGGAATAGACGCGATTTACGCCGAAGGCGCGGCAGGCGAAGTGGATATCGGCTGGATACGCGATATCGGCGGCGACAGCCTTAAGCAAGACGTATTGGATTATCTTATTTCAAGTTCGCAGCTGACCGGATACGAATATTACGCGGCAGCAAAAGATTTCGGAGGGCGGATCTGCGGGATAGAAGACGAAAGCGTTTATTTTGAAAATTTTTTGTTATTAGACCGGATAACCGGCCATAAAGACGAAACTTCGCGCCAATTGAAAAATTTTAACGAAAATATCAATAAAACCGCCGCATCGTTTGTAAACGGAAAAAAACTTGACTCTTTAATAAAAGACAATGACGAAGGCAAAATTTCGCAGATAAAATATTATTCCGCCTTGATGAAGATGTACGATAAATTTCGCCGAGGGAGGAGTTTTTTAAATATTGCGGGATATTATTCCGAACGGCCTTTTCCGAATATAGAGTCCTTTATCGCGTATTCGCAAAAAATGGATAAAATTTCTAAACGGAAAATCGAAAAACAGTATGCCGAGTTCCATAATTCAATAAAAAATTTTTTGTCGTATAAAGAGTATAAAGCTTATATTGAATCGGATGACAGCTCTGAAAAAAATTTGGAATATTTGGAAAAGTATGATCTTTCGCAGAAGTATAATGAGTTTTTTTCTTATCTCACATGCTTGAAAAACCTGAAATCTATAGACGTTTTTGAACTTAGAAGCGAAGAAATCAATCTTACCGGCGCTTTAAGAATGTCCGCCTCCGACAATGTCGTAAAGCAGGATCTGGCTTTCATTAAGGATTTTTCTTCTTATTTTAATAATTTCTTTAATAACAGCATAACTTTTGACGACTATACGTATTTTAAGGAAAACTTTAAAACGTTTGCCGCGCTTTATTCGCGTTACGGCGGCGGCGATATTCCGGAATTTTTTATTGATAACTTCGATCTGTTCGATAAGTTTATTTCAAACAACGTTTTAAGGAATTCCGTTTTTGCGCAAAAAATTTTAAACGGCGCAAAAGAGAAAGGTTATAAAAACATTGTTCTTGTATCCGGCGGGTTTCACACGGAAGGATTGAAAGAGATATTTAAAGATTCCGGCGTCAATTTTATAACCGTAACGCCGAACGTAAATTTAAGCAAAGACGATCAGACCGTTTATGATCACAATGTTAAAAAGCAATCCGGAATTTTAAACAATGCTTACGCTTTAATGCCTTCGTCCGTTCTGCCCGAGAAGGAAAAACAAAATATTATTCTGTCTGCGGCGGAAAACGTCAGAGATCTTATGAAAGATTATCCCGGCCAATATAACGGCAAGCTTAAAGAGATCGCCGAACAAATTCCGATTTTAAAAAGTTTGGAAGTAAAATTCGAAACTTCGGAAAATTTCAAATTGATATTTACGTATGTTGACGGAAAAATCCGTAAAATAAATCTTCAAAACGGAGAAATCGAAAATAAAACGTTTTTACAAAAATTAAAAAATCTGCTGCCTGTTTTCAGCGGACCCAATTATACCAGAGATATTTTTAAAACGACATTGGTTTTTGCGGCGTTTTTGCTGTTTTCAAACATATACAATGTAACTCTGGGCATGCTTCTATTAGCTCCGGTTATGGTATTGTTGATCTTGCCGGCTATATACGCTTTGGTGCTTTCAGTTTATATTTTTAAAGATTCTACACCTGCCCCCGAATCCCAAAATTACGCCGCCCACATTAAAGAAATGCCGGAAGGCGCGCAGTATTTAAGACAAACCACTTCAATACCGGTGTACAACGAACCTTGGCCGGTAATTAAACGTACTCTCGAATATGCTATTGACGCAAGAGACCGGTATAACAAAAAAGCCGGAGGGCAATACGCCAATATCGTAGTAAGCGACGACGGATTAATGATTTTTGCGGATAATGATATCGACGCGGCTTTAGCCGCCATAGAACTGAAAAAACAAAATAATCTGCCTTTGACCGAAGATGAAAGCCAGATTTACGACAGAGTTTCTTTTTACAGAGAACACGATATAGGCTTTATAGCAAGGCCGAAGCATAAAACAAAAACTTCATGGGGCGAGTTTGAGAGAAGAGGGTTGTTTAAAAAAGCCAGCAACTTAAACCATTCTTTAATGATAAGTAAAATACTGGAAGAACTTGTAAAAGAAGGAATGACGCAAGAAGACGCGTTAAAAAGCTTAAAAGAGCAGCTTGTAAATGACAAGCCTATATTTGAAAATACATATGTGTCGGGCGACGTTGCCGCGGGTGACGTCATTTTGCTTTTAGATAAAGATTCGACCGTTCCTGCAAACGGAATAGTCGCATCAATGACGGAATTTGTAATTGATCCGGCTTTAGGATACACCCAAAATCAAACTGTCGTAAATAATCCTAATAACACTAAAACCAGCGAGCTGCGCGCTCATGAAGGATCTCTTCTTTGGGAATACATCGTTCCTTATGACGCAAGAAACGGATTCGTAAAATTTTTAGGACATAACGGATTTATAAGAAAAACGGCTCTTGAAAAATCGGGGCTGTGGTCTGAGGACAATGTGGCCGAAGATTTCGCTATGATTATGAAGATGATCACGATGCGGGAAGAAACCACCGGACAAAACTACCGCGGAAAGCAAATACAATACGAACATATAACCTTCGAAGAGCTTGCCTTGCTCAATATCGGACAGCTTCTGTCATACGCAGGGGAAAATAATATCGCTTTGCAGGAAACAGATTTTACTTACGACGAAATAATTGAAAAACTTTCGGTATTCGGTTATGCGAAAAAAGAATTTAACGAATTGCTCAAAACCGTAAAAGCGCAAAATACAGACCCTTTGAAAGCTTTAAACATTATGCTGAACATTTATCTTGAATCTACGATGCTGTTTGGGGAGGGCATGCCTGAAGAACCGCTGGAGGCTATCAGGCAAATGTCCAAATTCGGATACGGGACCGCGGAATTATGGCTTAATCCCGTAAAAGAATGGTTTAAAAAAGGAGTGTTCACTCCTTTATATAAAGGAGTCCTGTCTTTAAAGCATTTAGGTTTCTTTTCAAAAATGAATGTGACTATGGGTTTTATATTGTTTTTATATCCGTTAATTATAACGCTTTTTGTGTTTGCCGCGCTTTTATCGCCGTTTCCTTTGTTCTCGGCGTTTTTCAAGCTTGATTTTATTCCGTTGATGCTGTTTACGATGCTTGCCGTCAATATTCCGGCCGTAGCCGATATTATTAAAAAAAACAGAGGCACGGACAAGAGCGTCTGGAAGGCTCTTTTCCCCGTGCTTATTGAAAAAGCCGTTTTAAACGTGGGCGTTATGCATAATTCGATAATCGGCACAATAAACAGATTGCGCGGAGTAAGACAGACTTTCGGAGCTACGCAAATCGGCAGAGAAAAAATAACCGGAGAAAACGGTACCGTTAAAGCTGAGGTTAAAATAAACGTAAAAAAAGAATTGAAAGTGCAATACAGAGCGGGGTTCATATACTTTTCCGGCATGGCTTCGGTACTGTCGGCAGCCTTATATTTTTCTTTTCCGCTTACGGTTTTTATAATTCTTGCCGGCTTAGGTTCGCTTAATGTCATTCTGACTATGCTTGCTCCCGTTTATTTTAATTCTTCTTTAAGAGTAACTCCAATTTCAAAAAAATTCCGCGATAATATCGCTTATTATGGAAATTCTGCGAGAAAAACGATTTATTGGCTTTCTCAAGACGGCGATTTTACGCCTGAAACGGCTTTAAAGCTGCAGAAACAAGGATTTAACAATGCCGTGATCGCAATAAATAATTCTAAAGAAGGAAAGTTTTTAACAAAATACGGAGTCGCCGGGATAGACGCGGAATTCAGCATAAGCGCGGCTTTTGAAAACGGAGTAATGCGCTTTTTTGTCAAATCTTCAAATGAAAATTTGACTGAAAAGCAAAAAGACGAAGCTCTCAAAGAAGCGCTGAAAAATATAAAACTTCTTTTATGCGGTTCGCCTTTCCTGTCTGCGGACAAGAAAAGCGCTGCTGCCGTAAAAAAATTGTATTCTCAAAACAATATTTTGGACGGGGTAAATTTTTCGGACATAAGTTTTGGCGATTCGATGGTTTTATACGATCATCAGGACGGCATTTATGAACCGCAGGCTTATGCCGCCGCTTTAGCGCAAAATAAAAACAAAAACGTCATTGCGAAATTCAGGATCAGAGATACGAAGCAAATCAAACGCCTGTTGAAAAAATCTGTTTACGATGAAATATTTTTATCCGTTGAAAACGATAAAATAACCTCCGCGCAAATAGAAAGGCTGGCCAAACGGCTGAAAAACAGATACACGGGAGTCAGCGTAAGCGCGGATTTCAAACCCGGCAGAGAAGCGTTTATAGCGGCTTTGGCCGAAAATAAAAACATAAAAAATCTGGTCATAAATTACGCGGGATCAAGCAAAGAGCAAATTTTAGAATCGCTTGATGTTCTGGCCGGCATTAAACAAATGCAGGTGTTCGTGCGCGCAGATCCAGCGCTTTCAAACGACGAATCATTTGTCTCGGAAATAAGAAATCGCGGATTTTCTTTGTTTGAAGACGGCTTTTTCGATATGAATTTCGAAAATGCGGGACCCGGCGATTTGAACAATCGCATAAACGAAGCTCTGGAAATCAATATCGGAAATATAGTTTTTGATATGGAATCTTTTGCAAAAGCGGCAGGCAGGACAAATCTTGCCGGACAAATAAATTTGACGCGCATAGATTTCGACGAAATGTTTAACTCAGACCGCGCGGTCGTTATTTCCGCAGATCCGGAAAATATTCCGCCCGCTCTTATGCCTGACGCGCAAATTCCGGACATAAACGCTTTTACGGGAACTTCAAATCCGAATTTCGTCAACGCGCTCTTACAGGCGGCTTAGGATTTGTCCGCACACCCTGTTGATTTTCGGGTTTCTTTGTTTTGGACGCAGGAGAGAAATAAAAATGGAATTTTTGAGCATAATATTAAAACGCGCGGCAAATTCGGCAGCCGCTTTATTAGCGCAATGCCTGATAAATACGCTGCTGCTTTTTTTGACGGTAACGGCTATATCTTTCGCCAATGTAATATTTTTGAATCCGCCGGCTATTTTTATAAAAAATCTTTCCGATTTACGGGCTTTTCCGGCATTAGCCTGCGTTATTACGATTTTGATTTTTTCGTTAAAGATTATTTTAAATATATTTAAGCTGAAAAAAGATTTGTTAAAATTGATTTTGTTTCTTTTTGTTTGGATTGGGAGCGGCATTTTAATTTATTTTACGCCGGGCTTTATAACGGGTTTCTATGTGAAAAATCTTTATATCGCTTTTTACGGAGCTTTGCTTTTCAGCTGCATAAACGCTGCTGCCCGCGTAAATTTTATAGACGTTGATTTATCTTTACTTCCGTACAACATAAAGGATGAAGAAGATTACGGGGATTTTAAGACAGCTGCATATGAAAAGAAAACATTATCTTCGGAATTGGAAAAAATTCAAACTTTTACAGCGTCCTTTTTGGTAAAATATGTGTTTACGCTGATAATACTTATTATTGCCGCGGCGCTGAGCTTTAATATACATGTAAAAAGTCTTGCGGCTTTATCGGCCTTTCCGGTTTTGGCTTTTATTATCACCGGTTTAAGCGCCACGGCAAAGCCTATTTTAAATAAGACGGGCTATCCCGTATTGTCGGCGGTTTTGTTAGAGTGTTTAAGCTTTGGCATATGCGCGTTTTTGTTTTATTTTATTCCCGAGTTTATAGCCGGATTTTATACAAAAAATTTGGGAACAGCCTACATGGGCGCTATTGTATTTTCCGGATTTAACGCGTATATGGGAATAAATTATATGAAAGTAGATACGCAGACTTGGTTAATTAAAACGTCTTTAAAATAAAACCGGCGGAGCGGCTGCCGTAAGGAAAAAAATGACTATAGAAATCAACAATGAGTTTAAGCAGGCTTTTGAGCTTATTTCAAAAACCAATGACTGCGTTTTTGTTACCGGTAATGCCGGCACCGGAAAAACTACGTTTTTAAAGTACTGCGTTTCAAAATTAAATAAAAAAACCGTGATCCTCGCTCCGACGGGCGTTGCCGCTTTAAACGCGGGCGGGGAAACTGTCCATTCTTTTTTCAATTTTAAACCGGACGTGACTCTTGCCAAAATCAAAAAAAAGAAACTTTCGGATAAATCGATATACAAACAAGCCGAAACGATAATTATCGACGAGGCTTCAATGCTCCGCTGCGATATTCTGGACTGCATAGACAAATTTTTACGCCTTAACAGGGAAGCTCATCGGGAACCGTTCGGCGGCGTTCAGATGGTTTTTATCGGCGATCTGCAGCAGCTTCCGCCGGTAGTAAAAAAAGAAGAAACGCATATTTTTAATTCGGTATATAAAACACCTTACTTTATCAGCGCATATTCTTTAAACGAATGCATGCTTCACACGGTGGAGCTTAAAAAAATATACCGCCAGCAGGAAGGTGACTTCGTCACGCTTTTAAACTCCGTAAGAAACGGAATTGCCGGCGACGCGGAACTTGCCGCTTTAAATAAAAAAGTCAGCATTGCGGCGGCAATTGATAAAGCCATGGCGGTTTATCTTACTACGACAAACAAAAAAGCCGCGCAGATAAATTATACGTATCTTTCAAAGATCAGAGAAGAAAATGCGGTTTTTACCGCGGAATCTGAAAACATAGACGAAGAATCCGGCGCGCTTCCCGCGGAGCATAATCTTGTGCTAAAAAAAGGCGCGCAGGTGATGATGGTAAACAATGACGCGAAAGGCAGATGGGTCAACGGAAGCATCGGCATTGTAAAAGACATAAGAAATGACATGTACTCCGACAAAACCGCAATATATGTTGAATTTCAAAACGGACGCGTCGAACAGGTTGAACCTTATAAGTGGGAACTTTTTAAATACAAATGGAACGAAAATCTTCAGCAGATAGATACTGAAAGCGCGGGTTTTTTTAAACAGTATCCGCTGAAACTTTCGTGGGCGGTCACGATACATAAAAGCCAAGGCAAAACTTTTGACAATGTAATAATAGACATGGAGTACGGCGCTTTTGCCCCGGGACAGTTATACGTCGCGCTAAGCCGCTGCACGTCTTTCGACGGCATCTGCCTGTCGCGCCCGCTGACAAAACGCGATATTATAACGGCAAAGATAGTGTGAAGGGCAGAAGTTCGGAAGTCCGGCAGCTCGGCAAAGGGTTTTTTGCCGTCACTGCGAACGCCGAAGGCAAAAGCAATCGATTGCCGCTGCCGTATCTATACTTTATTATCTATTAATTATTATCTGCCGTTTATATTGTTGCAAAAAATTAATAAAATTTGGGTTTTTCAATTGAAATTTCAATCAAATTTAGGTATTTTATAAATAGAACAGACCTTTAGGAGCTATCAATGAATTTCACAAAACTGTTTCCAATCCAAAAACAATTAAAAAAACTGCTGTTTTCATTTTTATTTTTACCGTTTATTGCCGTGTTGGCTGTTGCCGGAGATTACAATATCAGCTCTTTCGATAAATTACACGAGGTTTTAGGAATGGATACCGATGACAACAGAGTTATCAATATTTCAACAGATATAACTTTTAGCGGTTTGGCGTACGTTCAAGTGCCGTCATCTCCTGCGGTATCAATACTAATAGAAGGAGATAACAACATCTTTACTTTATCAGTACCTTTAAGTAGCCTTGGATTTGATACAAACACACTGGAAGGCTCAACAAACAGTAAAGAGATAACAATAAAAAATCTAGAAATAAAAGGATCCAACCCATCAAGCCAGATAAGATCTGCTATTTATGCTTACGGTGCTTCTTACTCAATAGGCAATGTGTTTTTTTCTTTAGAAAATATTACTATCCGCGATAGCGGAAACTCTTTGTCAGGAGTAGGAGGAGCTGCAAGTTTTTATATTGCATCTTCAACTGTAAGTTTTGCGGGAGATGTAAATTTCAACGATAATGAAATAAATTCGGGCGGAGGCGGCGATATCAATGGAGGCGGCGGTTTGTATGTCAAAGGAGCAGCGCCAACGGGAAAAGCATACATAACCTCTTTAATCGGCAGTATGCTTACTTTTGATAATAATAAAGCTACGACGAGTGCTAACTCCTCCGGCGGCGGAGCATATTTTGATCAATATGTCGATGCGGATTTTTACGGAAGCGTGAATTTTACAAACAATACGGCGAATTTCTACGGTGGAGCTATATATATATCCAACGAATCTTCTTTTAGTTTTTGGGAAGCTGATTTTGATTCCAATAATGTATCAAACGGCAACGGCGGAGCTATATATCTGTCCGGAAGCAATCCCTCCGCTCAAAGAGCGTCTTTAACATTTGCCGGTGATGTGAATTTTACAGGTAATACTGCTGCTACCCTTGGAGATTACGGTAACGGCGGAGCAATTTACATAGGAAATAATTCCTTTCTTAGTTTTGCCGATGCATGTAATATTACTTTCACAAGCAATACTGCGCAGGACTCCGGCGGTGCGATATATAATGCGGGAACGCTAAATTTTAATAATGCTTTAGCAACCACAATAACATTCAGCGGTAATGATGCAAGTTTAGGAAAGGATATATACAATACCGGTACAATAAATATAAACGGAGCCGGCAGCGTAATATTCGGCGGCGGAATAGAAGGAAACGGAAATATCTACAAGGATGGAACCGGAAAAGTGCATTTTGAAGCCGGCTCAAAAACGAATTTCGAAGGAAACTTTAATATAACCGGCGGGAATGTGCATTTTTCAGCGCCTGCATACATAAAAAATCTGAGCATAGGATCGGCCGGAACACTCACTTTGGACGTTGATTTTGCAGGTCCGCTTACAAGCGTACTTTCTTTTGACACTATTGCAACAGATCCGAACAGCATACTCTACATCAACAATGTATCATCAACTAAAGGAGAGACAACAATTTTTTCCTCAACTAACCAAATTGCCGGAACATTGTTCGGCAATAACAATATACGCGATGCAAATATGGGAAGCGAAGAAATAGATTATACGCTTAAATGGTCCGAAATCGCAGGCGGCGGAATTGAGGGTATTTTAGCTGCGTTTAGTCCATGGAATGCTTTTGTGGATTCATACAAAAACATGCAAACCGGCGGCACAATACAATTAGCCAAAAACCGCACTGCAACAACCGGAGACAACGGATTCGGTGGTCCCGTAACAGGCGTCACAAATATCACAATAGACGGAGGCGGGTTTACTCTCAATTCGGCGGGCATACAAAATCTCGGTTTTAATTTGGGTGCCATATCCGCAACGTTTACAAATATAAATTTTAACAATTTTTACGCATCATCGGAAACGGCAAACGGCGGAGTATTTTTATTAAACGGATCTACGGTAACTTACACAAGTTTAACAGCATTCAGCAGCAATACGGCAAGCAGAAACGGCGGCGCAATTTATGCTGTTTCCGGTTCAGAAATAAAATTCAACGGCAATAGTGGTTTTACAGGCAATAGCGCAACCAGAAGCGGCGGGGCAATTTACAGTGACGGACGTAACAATATACAATTCAGCGGCACAAGCGTATTTGAAAATAATTCTGCGTATGCGGGAAACGGCGGGGCAATTTGTGCTGCTTCCGGTTCAGAAATAAGCTTCAACGGCAATGTTGATTTTACAGGCAATAGCGCAACCAGAGCAGCAGGAGGAACAATCGGCGCAACAACAGGAAACGGCGGCGCGGTTTATATAAACGGGAACAGCAGCCTTACAATAAACGGCTCTGCGAAATTTCTATACAATAATGCATCATCGTCAGGCGCGGCAATTTTTATGCAGGGAAGCTCACCATCGGCTCTTGCCGAATTGACCATACACCAGATAAATTCAAATGCAACGGTTTTTGAGGGTAATAAATCAAACGGCAGAGATGAATCTATTTATTTGAGCGGAAATACAAGCCTTATTTTTGATATTGACAAGGACAAAGAAGTTTTTCTTAAGGACGGACTTTCTTCATTAGGCAGCAATAATACTATAACAAAAACCGGCGCAGGCAAGTTTATTCTCAGCGGCAGTATTAACGGAAATGTCGGTTTAAATATAAATATCGACAAAGGCGAGTTTTCGGTAAGAGAGGGCGGTTTATTGTCAGCCGGAAATCTTAATCTTTCAAATGAAGGAACTTTAAATCTCTGTAACAGCAAAAGCGATACCGTAAACCTTACGAATTTTAATTCTTCGGGAACATTGCGTATGGAAGTAATTCAGGCCAGCAGCGGAACAAGCAAAAGCAACGATAAGATTATTGCAAACAGCATTTCAATTTCAGAAGACAGCATTCTTAATATGTACATAGGCATAGGCACATACAGCGGTGAAAAGTTTGTCATAATAGAGTCAACTACAACTACTGCCATAACAGGCGAGTTCGCAAACAAAAGCTTTAACGCAAACGGGCTGAACTGGTATCTTGATTATACCNATCTTTACNAAGTTGTTCTTNTTGTCAACGGACAAGTCGCAAGCAATTTCTACACTTTAACGGGGCTTTCTTTTAATCAAGAAAGCGTGGTTTCGGTTTTAGACGCGATTTCGCAGGCGGCTTTGCCGCCGGAGACGAAGCAGTCTGCAGTTTTAAAAGAAATCCTGGATCTCAATGATGCCGCCCAGAAAAAAGCGCTTGCCCAGATTGCGGGTTATTTTCTTGCTAATGTTATACGTTCGCAGGGGGCTTCAAATGACAGGAGAAATCTTTATCAGACGATTGAAGAAAGAAGCGTTAAAGACAGCCGCAAATCGGACGAACTCTGGGTAAAAATTACCGCAGGAAAACAGACGTACGGCGCGGACGAAAATTCGCCCGGTGATTTTGAAGATTCCGTTTTCGGCGTAAATTTCGGCTGGGACAAATATAACAAAGACAAAAATCTTGTTTACGGAGTTTTCGGGAAATACAATAAACACGGCATTGAACAGGAAAAAAATTCCGCTGACGTCGGCTCGTACGGGTTAGGAATTTACGGCGGATGGCTGCAGGAAAAAATCGATATAAAAACCGTCTTAAGCATGAGCATGCAGAACTATGAAACAAGCAGATATATCCCTTTCAAAGAACTTACGGCAAAAGGCGAATTCAGCGGAAACGCAATCAATTTTGACACGGAAATTGCTTATAAGAAAAATCTTAACGAAAGACTGAACCTCAAACCTTTCACGGGGCTTGAGTTCGCAATGGTCAATAATGAGGAATTTACGGAAACCGGCGCGGGAATATACAATTTAAAAGCGGAAAATGCCGGATACGTTTCGGGAATATGGAGATTTGGAGCGGGGCTTTTTGGGAAAGCGGACAAAGCGAAAAAGCTCGGCTGGTCTGCGGACGCTGAGCTTGGGCTTATGTTTGTCGGCAATACGGCTGAAATGGAAACGGAAATATTTGAAAGCGGAATGAAATCGGAAATAAGAGGAGCGGAAACCGGCAGCGTGGTGTTTGCGTTTAATTTGGGCGCTGACTACAAAATAACGGACAGCATAAAAGCATATTCTGGGCTAAGGTTTTCCGCGGCGGATTCGTTCAGCGATTATTACGCGAATATAGGCTTAAATTATATCTTCGGCATAATGAGCGCCGAAGAAAAACAGAAAAAGCAGGACGAAAAAGAAGAACGCTCCAGAAAGAAAATGGAAGCGGAAATAGTCAGCAAAATCGCTAAAGAAAAAGCCGAAACCGGCGCGGCGCCTTCAAAAGATATAGCCATAGGCCTTTCCGGTCTTTCAAAAGAAGCCGTAAAGAGACAGGAACAGAGAAAACGCGACGAACTCAGAGCGCGGAAGAAATATGAAAAAGAACTTCAGGCCGAAAGAGACAGGATCGCCGAAGAAGATGCCGAAAGAAGAGCTTATGTGCAGAATAAAATAAACAGCCTTGAAGATTCTATGAGAAGCGAGTACGTTAAAATGCAGCTGACGCAGACAGAGGCCGAGATCGCCGCATATGAAATTCAGGTCGCAAAAGATCCGCAGTCCAGAAGGGCGATGGAAAAGGTTTATGAAGGCAAAACCGCTCTTCTTGTCGTACAAAAAAACGATATAACCAAACTCCGCAAAGAAATAGACAATCTTGACAGAAGAGAAGAAAAAATACGCCTGGTGCAGGAAAAAGCGGCGATCGCCGCTTTGGAAGAAAAGAGAAAGGCGCGCAAGCAGGCAGGCATTGCCGAAGAAGATTATGAAGAAGAAACTTTATTGCCGGCGGCGGAAATGATTGAAGAAGCAAAAGCAAAAAAAGCCGCCGAGGCTGAAGCGCGCAAAAAAGCGGAAGCAATGGCTGCCGCGGAACTTGCCGCGCGTCATACTGAAGAAGCCGAAAGATCAAGAACAGCCGAGCAGGAAAGAATAAAAGCTCAAGAAAAAGCCAGAAACGAAATGGCTGCAAAACAGCAAGCCGAAGAAGAGAGGCTAAGAGCGGAACTTCTTGCCGGGCAAAAAGCGGAAGAAGCAGAAAGGGCAAGAATAGCTGCCGAGAAAAAAATCAAAGAAGAAGAAGCAAAACAGGCGGCCGCGCAGGCGCAGAAAATCGCGGATGAAAAAACCAAAGCCGAACAGTTTGCCAGAAAGCAGGCGGAAGCGCTGGCAGCGGCAAAGCTCGCGGAAGAATATAGAATAAAAGCTGAAGAGGAAAAGCAGGCTACGGCCGAGCTGAAAGCAAAACAGGCGGCTGAAGCGCAGGCTAAAAAAGAAGCCGAAAGACTGCGTAAAGAGCAGCTGAAAGCGGAACTAGCCGCGCAGAGAGAAGCCGAAAAAATAATAAAGCAGCAGGAAAGAGCGGCGGTTGAAGCGCAAAAGGAAGCCGAAAGGCAGGAACTTGAGCTGCAAAAGAAAGAAAGAGAAGAAACAAGGATCGCGGAACAAAAAGCCCTTGCCGCTTCGGGAGATCTGTCGGCGGCGCTTTCATCCAAAGACGCGAAGCGCAGACAGGCAAGATATGAGCAGGAATTGCAGAAAGAAAGAAACAAAACTGCCGCGGAAGACGCGCAGAGAAGGGCTGAATCAAACCAAAAGTTAAAAGATCTTGAAATGTTTTTAAATTACGAGAAAGACAAATTGCAAAAGGCAAGACAGGAAGCCGAGACGGTTTCTTTTGAAGCCGAAATGGCAAAAGACGAGAAAAGCAGGAAAGACGCCGAAATACTTTTAATGCAGAAAAATGCCGCTCTTGCTTCGCAGCAAAGAATAACAAGCCGCGCGCAGAAAGCGGTTTACGATCATACTGAGGAAGAAAACAACATATTAAAAGCGCAGGAAGAAGTTATTTTAGCGGCAGTCGCAATGCGTATGCGCGACGAGCAGGAAGCGGAATTCGCCAGAGAATTGGCGGCTCAGCAGGAAGCGGAACTGAAAGCAAAGCAGGACGCGGAAAAAGCCGAAGCCGAAAGACTTAAAAAAGAAGCGGCGGCGGCTAAAAAACTTGAAGAAGAAAGAGCCAAGGCGGAACTAGCCGCGCAGAAAGCCGCGGAAGCTATGGAGAAAGTAAGAATAGCCGAAGAAGAGAGAGCCAAAAAAGAACTTGTGCTTGAAGCGCAAAGAAAAGTCGAAACCGAAGCAAGAGCGGCGGAGCTTGCAAGGCGCCAGAGCGAAGAAGCGGAAAGATTAAAAATAGCCGAGCAGGAAAGAATAAAAGCCGAAGCCGAAAGACAGGTAAGGCTTGAAGCTGAAAGAAAAGCCGAAAAAGAAGCTGCGGAAGCGGCTGAAAAGCAAAGAATACTTGATGAACAGCTTAAGGCCGAACAGCTTATAAAACGCCGGGCCGAAGAAGCCGAAAAGGCAAAGCTTGCGGCCGAGAAAAAAATTGCCGATGAAAAAGCAAAAGCCGAAATGCTTGCCAGACAGCAGGAAGAAGCCCGTGAAAGAGCAAGGCTTGCCGAAGAAGAGAGGATAAGAGCCGAAGAAGAAAAACGCGTTGCGGCGGAACTAAAAGCAAAACAAGACGCCGAACTTAAAGCAATGAAAGAAGCCGAAAGAATACAAAGAGAAAAAGAAAAAGCCGAACTTGCCGCGCAGAAAGCCGCGGAAAAAGCCGAATTTGACAGGCTTAGAAAAGAAGCTGCGGAAGCTGCGGCAAAACAGAAAGAGATAGATGACCGCATAAAAGCCGAAGAACTTGCAAGAAAACGCGCCGAATATGCGGAACTTGCCAGAAAAGTCGAAGAATTGAAAGAAAAAGAAGCCGCTGAAAAAGCGCGTCTTGCCGCGGAAAAGAAAGCCGAGCAGGAACAGGCAAAAGCCGAAGCTCTTGCAAGAAAGCACGAGGAAGCACTTGCCGCGGCAAGGCTTGCCGAAGAACAAAGAGTGAAAGCCGAAGCCGAAAGACAGGCGGCAAAAGAAGAAAAAGCAAGACAGGATGCCGAACTTGCCGCGCGGAAAGCCGCTGAGCTGGCCGAACAGGAAATATTGAGGGCGCAACAGCTTGCAAAGCAGAGAGAAGAAATCCTGCAAAAGGCAAAACTTGACGGAGAAAGAATGGCAAGAGAAGAAATTGAAAGGCAGAAATTTATAGAAAAACAGAAACAGGAAAGCGAAAAACTGAAAGCCGATCTTCTTGCAAGGCAGCTTGCCGAAGAAGCCGCAATAGCTAAACTTGCGGCGGAAAAAGCTAAAGCCGATGAAATTGCCAAACAGCAGGCTGAAAAACGCGAGGCCGAACTTATCGCGAAAAGAATTCGGCAGGAAGAAGAAAAAGCCGAATTTGAAGCCAAAAGAATTGAATCTATGGCCGAAACGGAAAGGCTGAAAAAAGAAGCCGAAGAAGCGGCCGCGAAACGGAAAACCGAAGCGGACAAGCTCATTGCGCAGCAGCAGGCATTGCGCAGAGCTGAAGAAGAGGAAGCTGCCAGGATTGCCGCGCAGCAGAAAGCCATAGAAGATGCGGAAAAAGCGCGTCTTGCCGCGGAACTTAAAGCCGCGCAGGAACAGGCAAGAGCCGAAGCTCTTGCCAAAAAGCAGGCTGAGGCCGAGGAAAAAGCAAGAATAGCCGAAGAGGCTAGAAAAAAAGCTGCCGAAGAAAAGCAGGCAGCCGCTGAATTAAAAGCTAAACAAGACGAAGAACTCAGGGCAAAAAAAGAAACGGAAAGACTGCAAAGAGAAAAAGAAAAAGCCGAAATCCTTGCAAAAAAACAGGAGGAAGCCTTAGAGAAAGCAAAACTTGCTGAGGAAGAAAGGCGGGAATTGGAAAAAATAAGACAGTCCGAACTTGAAGCAAAAAGAAAAATAGTTGAAGAGCTAAGAAAGGAAAAAGCAAGACAGGATGCAGAGATGGCCGCCAGAAAAGAAGCGGAAGCCCAAGCCCGCGCCGAAGCCGAAAGGCTTGCCGCCATAGAAAGGGCAAAGGCTGAAGCTGAAAGACAGGCATTGCTTAAACAACAAAGAGAAGCCGAAGAAAAAGCAAAAGCGGAACTCCTTGCCAGACAGCGCGCGGAAGCGGCTGAAAGAGCAAGAATTGCAGAGGAAGAAAGAATAAGGGAAGAAGCGGAAAAACAAGCCGAAAGAGAACTTAGAGCAAAGCGTGAAGCAATACTTGCGGCGCAAAGAGAAGAAGACAGGATAGCAAGAGAAAAAGAAAGTATGGAACTTCTTGCCAGGCAGCAGGAAGAGGCGGCTGAAAGAGCAAGAATAGCTGAGGAACAGAAAGCTAAACTTGAAGCAGAAAGACAGGCTATAAGAGAATTTAAAACAAAACAGGAAGAGGAACTTGCCGCGCAGAGAGAAGCTGAAAGACTGGCAAGAGAAAAAGCAAAAGCGGAATTTAAAGCCAGACAGCAGGAAGAGGCGCGTGAAAGAGTAAGACTTGCCGAGGAACAGAGGATCAGGCTGGAAGAAGGAAGAAGGGCGGCCGCTGAATTTAAAGCCAGACAGGAAGCGGAATTGAAAGAGCAGAGAGAAGCCGAAAGATCAATGAGAGAAAAAGAAAGAGCGGAAATTACCGCGCAGAGAGAAGCTGAAAAAATCGAAAGGATAAGAAGAGATAAAGAGATGGCCGCTGTAAGAAAAGCTGCTGAAGAAAAAGCCAGAGAAGACGAATTAAGAAGGCAGTCCGAAATCCGCGCACAAGCAAGGTTTGCCGCTGAAGAAAAGGTTCGCGCAGAAACCGAAAGAAGAAAAGCTCTTGAAGAAGAGGCAAAAGCGGAAGCTGAAAGGCGCCAGATCGAAGCTATGAAAAAAGCAAAAATTGAACAGCAGTTGAAAGAGCTTAAAGCCAGACAGGAAGCCGAAGTCAGAGCGCAGAGAGAAGCCGAAAAATTAGAGCAGGAAAGAATAAGAAGAGAATCTCTGGCGGCGCAGAAAGCGGCTGAAGAAGAGATAAGAAAGTTTGAACGCGAAAGCCGCCAAGCCGAAATAAGAGAAAAAGAAAGAAAGGAGCAGGAAGAAAGAGAAGCAAGGATAAGGGCCGGCGAAGAAGCCGCGAGGATAGCGGAAGAGCAAAGAATAAGAGAAGCTGCCGCAAGGCAGGCGGCTGCGGAAGCTAACAGGAAGGCTGAAGAGGCCGCAAAAGCCGCCGAACTTGCAAGGCAGCGCGAAGAAGCTTTGGAAAGAGCCAGAATAGAACGCGAGCAGAGAGAGGCAAAACAGCGCGCCGAACAGCTGGAAAAAGATCTTAAAGCGAAACAGGCAATGGATCTGAAAGCGCAAAAAGCTGCCGATGAAGAACGCAAGAAAAAGATAAAGGAAGATCAGGAAAGAATAAAGTCGGATTATGCGCGTAAAGAAGCCGAAGAGAAAGATAAGGCAAGACTTGCGCTTCAGAAGCAGTATGACGAAACGTACCCCGTTGAACCCGATGATATAGTGTTTGAAAAAGGCATAAAAGCGTCTCAGGAAAAAACAAGCCAAGCCGAGCTTGCCGGAATTAGCGCGCAAGAAAAAGCCGCCGAAGAAGCCGCGTTCAGGCTTGCCGAGGAAAAAGTCAGAGCTGCGGCTGCAGCCAAAAAGAAAGAAGAGATGACTTTGGCCATGGCGAAACCTCCCAAAGAGGATCCGTCCAGGCCGAGACCTGCAGGTCCGGCGAAAAAGAGAATAAAAGTTTCAAGTCTGAGATTTATGGAAGATTCGCCGGCGCTTGTTTCCGGTTCAAGGGCTTATTTCAATCAAATAGCTTCGGACATAATTAACATGAAGCCGAACAGCATAACGATCATCGCTTATGTCGAAAAGGAAGAATCATCGGGAGTCGACAGCGATTTTCTTTCATCCGACAGAATGGAAGTTATATCCGGGATTTTTGACATGCACGGAATTTATCCTGACAAGATAGAAAAGAAAGTGAAAGTTTTACACGGCAAAACCCAGGAATCGGACGGCAGATATATAGAGATAGAAATACGGTAAATAAAGACAATCGGGTGTCTCGAAAAATCCCGCTTTTGTCATTGCGGGCTTGACCCGCAATCTATGGTTCACCCTTCGGCTGCGCTCAGGGCAGGCTGCTGTGGAATAACGTCTTTTTAACAATTGCGGCTCGGAGGCCGCAATGACGACACTTAAAATACAGGGGTTTTTAGAGGCATCCGATTACGAATTACGGGGACTGCGAAAGTTCCCTCGTACCAGCTGCGAATCAAAGACACAGGGTTTTTATGCGAAAAGGAATATTTGTTACCGCTACGGATACCGGAGCCGGAAAAACATATGTAAGCTGCGCAATAGCCGAAGCCGTTAAAAAAGCGGGCTTTGCCTGCGGAGTGTTTAAGCCTGTTTCTACGGGAAACAGAGATGACGCAAAAGCTTTGATAAAAGCAGCGCGGATAAATGAAACCCCCGAAACGGTCACGCCGGAATTCTTTAAAAATCCCATGTCTCCTTACGGAGCGTCATTGCTGGAAAACAAAACTTTTAATTTGAAAAAAATCAATAAAAGTTATAAATATTTTACTGAAAAATACGATTTTACCGTCATTGAAGGCGTCGGCGGACTTTTAGTTCCGCTGAAAAAAGATTTTTTTGTAAGCGATTTAATAAAAATGTTTTGCCTGCCCGTAATAGTTGCCGCAAGGTTCGGACTTGGTACAATCAATCACACTCTTTTAACGGTCGATAAACTAAAGAGGGACAAAATCCCGATAGCCGGAATAATTTTATCGGGCAAAAAAAACGCTAAAGACGTTTCGGTAAAATCCAATGCCGGTATAATCGGAAAAGCGGCGAAGCTGCCGGTTTTGGAGCTTGGCTGTAATAAAAAACTGTTTGTGACCGAAACTCTTAAATTATACGCAGGAAATCCAAAAGAACTGATCAGCCTGTAAAGAAATATTTCCGCGGCAAACGCATGAAACCGCTTCAATGTTTCCGGCGGCGTAATTGTAAATTTTTCGGGATCTTCAAAATGAAAAATGCATTGATAAAAAAAGACAAACAAAATATTTGGCATCCTTTTACCCAGATGGCGGACTGGATAAACGATGATCCGTGCGAACCGCTGGTGATCGATAAAGCCAAAGGTTCCTATCTTCACGATATAAACGGCAAAAAGTATCTGGACGGGATATCTTCCCTCTGGGTAACTTTGCTTGGGCACAGAAATCCGAAAATAGATAAAGCCGTTAAAATGCAGATCAATAAAGCTGCGCATACTACATTTTTGGGGCTTACGCATAAACCCGCCATAGAATTGTCTGAAAAACTGCTTGGAATTTTGCCTAAAAATCTTAAGAAAATATTTTATTCGGATAACGGCTCTACCGCCGTAGAAGCTGCGCTGAAGATGGCTTATCAATATTGGCAGTTAAAAAGCGGCCGCCCCCTTGGCCATGGGCGAAATCTCTTTCTTTCTTTGAAAAACGCTTATCACGGAGATACTATAGGAGCTGTTTCTGTCGGCGGGACCGATTTGTTCCATTCACGGTTTAAACATCTTTTGTTTAAAACCGTTTTTGCGCAGTCGCCTTATTGTTACAGGTGTCCGTTCCGTAAGCAAAACTTCTCTTTTCCCATAAAAGCAAAAAATTTTGCCGGACATAAAAAAATTATGGGCTGCAAGGGAGAATGTATCAAAGAAGTCGAAAGTATACTCAATGCCAATCATAAAAATATAGCTGCGGCGATAATAGAACCTCTTAATCAAGCGTCTGCGGGAATGATCGTAATGCCGAAAGGTTATCTTGCGGAGTACGCAAAACTCTGCAAAAAATACGGCGTGCTGCTCATATGCGACGAAGTTGCGACCGGTTTTGGCAGGACGGGAAAAATGTTTGCCGTTGAACATGAAGACGTAAAGCCGGATTTTATATGTTTATCCAAAGGCATAACCGGCGGTTATTTGCCTTTGGCCGTCACGGCAGCGACGGATAAAATATATAATGCGTTTCTTGGCAAATACGAAGAGTTTAAAACGTTTTTTCACGGACATTCGTATACGGCAAATCCTTTGGCGTGCGCCGCGGCTTCCGCTGCAATAGATATTCTTACAAAAGATAAAATCCTTAAAAAACTGCAGCCGAAAATAAAACATCTTGAGGCGGAACTAAGCTCTCTTGCTGAACATCCCAAGGTTGGAAATATAAGGCAATGCGGAATTATGGCCGGCATAGAAATCGTTCAGGATAAAAAGACCGGAAAATCTTATGACTGCAAACTTAAAACCGGAGCAAAAATCTGCGCGAATATGAGAAAAGACGGCATAATCATCAGAAATCTCGGAGATACGCCGGTTTTGTTTCTGCATCTTACAATGACTAAAGCGGAAATTTCAAAAATAATAAATTCAATAAAAAAAGAATTGGACAGCTTAAAATAACAGCAGCCGGTCGCCTCGTTAGGCTGCGCTTATCCGTAACTTTAAAAAGCAGAAGAACTTTATGTTCTGTCTGCTTTTTTATTTACCGCTAATGATAATTCAGTGATCATACTAATTTAAATTTCAAGTAATTAAATATTAAAATTATTGATTTGTTAATCGTTTTAAGTTAGCATATTACCATAAATACTAAAAAAATAAAATAGCAGGAGGGTGTATGCAATTACCGGAAAAAGTAAATTTTAACTGGCAGTCGGTTCTTCAGCAGGCATTGCTTGACAATACCATAAACATTCATGAAATCGTTTCCGAAAACAGCGAAATAGCGGCTGATTTAAAAAATGCCGACACTTCCTTTGAATACTGGGATAAAGCCAGATACGCTGTTCTTCCGGCAAATATTTCTTCCGAACTTTTTTGGTCAATTATAAAGTTCAGGCGTTCGGGTCTGTATGCTGAAAAGATAAAACTCGGCATAAACACTTTCAAATATCTTATAAATCCGGAAATTCTTAAAAAAATAGCGTTTGCCGAATCTTTCAATCTCAAAACCCAGCTTTCTTTGGATGAAGAAAACGAATATTCGGCAAACGCAAAAATGGAGGAAGCCATTGCTTCCTGCAGGCTTGAAGGCGCGCAGGCGGCAAGGAAAGAAGCGAAAGAAATGCTGCGCAAAAATACGCCCGCAAAAAACGAAAGCGAACGGATGATAATAAACAATTACCGCGCTTTAAATTTTATTGAAAAAAACGCGGGGCAAAAACTTACCGCGGATTTTATAAAACAAATACACGCGATCATGACAAACTCGCAAGAAACCGACATTTTTAGAAAAGATTCCCATGTTGTGCGCGTTGTGGATATAAGGGATGATGAAGTTTTGTATGAACCGCCCAAGGCCGCGGACATAGAAACTCTTTTAAGCGATATATGCGATTATGCAAACGCAGAAAGCGGCGCCAATCACATAATAAAAGCCGCGGCGATACATTTTTTGTTTGCGTATCTGCATCCTTTTAACGACGGCAACGGCAGAATATCGCGGGCATTGTTTTACTGGTACGTTTTAAGAAATGATCTTAACGCTTTTAAATATTTGGCTCTTTCGAAAATTTTACGCGCCGCGCCTTCGCAGTACGCGAAAGTTTTTTTGTACACCGAAATAGACGAAAACGATCTTACGTATTTTGTGAACTTTATTTTGGACGTTATTATGGAATCGGTCAATAATTTCAACGATTATCTCGAAAACAAAACCGAAGAAAATAAAAATTCAAAGACATTTGAACCGTTATTGAAACCCGGACTGAAATTGAACCCGCGGCAGGAAAGTATTATGAGAGATTTTGCCGCGAACCAAGTTTCAAGAAATATAGAATATTTTAAAAATAAGCTCGGCATTGTTTATGAAACCGCCAGAAAAGATTTAATGTTTTTAGCAAAAAAAGGAATGCTTGCAAAAACTAAAAAAGGAAAAGAGTTCGTATACTCATTAAGCAAAAAATCTTTGCGGAAACTTATAGAGGATGATAACGGGAAGTAAGCAAAAACTCCGCTTTTATTCTTAATTTATTTAAGGAAACTCTCTTGAGGCGTAAAAAATGACTGAAAAACTTAAATTTTTACGTTTTGGCGGTTATAATGTTTTTATGCGCGTTATTTTCCAAAGTGATGGCAATCACGCTTCCGCTTGTTATGGTTTTATACGACTATGTTTTTCTTGAAGGATCCTGCAAAGCGCCTGCAAAAAAGTTTTTCCCCCCGCAAATTACTGTTAAAGATAAGATGATATTTTTTGTTCTTGCGGCGGTATTTGCGGCAATAGGCGCTGCGGCGGCCGTTCCTTCGTTTGACGGAAATTTTATCGCGTCATTGTTTAAAAATATTTACCGCGCGGTTTTTCAATACGCTTTTTATATTGTGAAATTTTTTCTTCCGTTTAAGCTTTCCATAGTTTATCCTCCTGCAATGGAAAGTAAAACTTTATTTACAATTCTTCTTCCTTTTTTTGTATTATTTTGGAGTTGGATAAACATCGCGGCTTTTAAGAAATCAAAGAAAATATTTTTCGGATTAATGTTTTATACAATAACGATTTTGCCGGTTTTAAATATTGTGCCGTTCGGGCTTGAAATTCCGGCGGACAGATTTACTTATATTCCTTATATAGGGCTGTTTTACTGCGCGGCGAACGGCATAAGTTTAATAAATTCTAAAAAATCAAAAGCGGCTGCTGCGGCAGCGCTTTGCTGCATTATTGTATTTTTTTGTTTTTTGTCGAGGGAAAGGGTCAATGAATGGAAAGACAATATAACTCTTTTTACAAAATCGATCGAAAGATATCCGACGTATATCGCCTACGCAAACCGCGGCGCGGCATATTTTGAAGCTAAAGAATATTCTTTAGCTCTTGAAGACGAATTTAAAGCGCTGGATGCGGGTTTTTCTTATGACGCAATCGCGCATATTCTTATAGCTTTTATATATCGTGAAACCGGCAAACATGAGGAAGCGCTTAAAGAAGTGAATATCGGTTTGGACAGCGCATCGTATGACGACGCAAAAAACGCTTATTCTTTAAGAGCGGATATTTACCGCTCTCTCAGCGAGCATGATAAGGCGGTCGAAGATCTAAGGCATCTTTACGATTATTATGAAAATACCAACTATATTTTTTGGGAAACGGCGGCCATTTACGAAGAAGCTGGAAAGTATCATCTGTCCGTCTTGGAAATTGAAAAACTTTTAGAACTTGAGCCTCATAATGCGGAAGCAAAACGGCACAGGACAAAACTTTTAAACAAAATCGCGGACGGCGATTATCCTATTCCCGAAGATGCGGCTTAAAAATAATTGACAGAATTAATTTATAGCCCCTATGCGAAACTTCGTATACGCAGGGCGGCGGTAAAGCGGTTCTCTGCGGCAGGTCTGCTGGGTATCAAAAACCATATATAAATTTGTGCGGGAAATTTAAAATGTACAAAAACATATACCAATTCTTTAAACGGTATGATTACGCGTTTCTGACGGTTTTGCTCGGGCTTATCGTTTTTATAATTTTTTGTCCTGTCGTAAATCATAATTTTGTTAATATCGACGATAATATTCTCGTATATGAAAACGACGAAATTAAATATTTAAATTTTGACAACCTGTCAAATTTCTTTTCCAAAGCTTATTATAATCTTTATCACCCTTTTGTCTTTATTTCTTTCGCGTTGGATTATAAAATTACGGATTCCATGAATCCGCATGTTTTTCACGCGACGAATTTTCTTTTTCATATTTTTAATTCTCTGCTGGTGCTGCTTTTGATTTTTCTTATATCCGAAAATATTTTCGTATCTTTTCTTGCGGCGGTTTTATTTGCCGTGCATCCGATGCATGTTGAGCCGGCGGCATGGGTGTCCGAGAGAAAAGAGGTGCTTTGTACGTTTTTTTATTTGCTGTCTTTTATTTTTTATGTGCTTTTTAAAACAAAAGAGAAACATAAAATTTTATTTTATGTTTTGGCCGTTATAATGTTTTTGTGCGCGTTATTTTCTAAAGTGATGGCGGTTACTCTTCCGCTTGTTCTGATCCTTTACGATTATGCCTTCGGCTCTGCCGCTTCCGGCAACAGCCCGAAAGAAATGTCCGGAATTTTTGAAAAAAAATTTTATTTCCGGCAGATTACGATTAAAGATAAGATAATATTTTTTGTTATTGCGATTGTGTTTACCGTTATAGCCGTGATAGCGGCTTTTCATTCCGTTGACGGAAATTTTATTATAAAACTGTTGAAAAATATTCACAGGGGGCTTTTTCATTACGCTTTTTATATTGTGAAATTATTTTTTCCGTTTAAACTTTCCATATTATACCCTCTGCAAATGGAAAACGGATTGTTATATAAAATTCTTGTGCCTTTTTTTATATTTTTTTGGAGCTGGATAAATATTGCCGCTTTTAAGAGATCTAAAAAAATATTTTTCGGATTAATGTTTTATACCGTAACGGTGTTTCCCGTTTTAAATATTGCGCCGTTCGGGCTTGAAAATCCGGCAGACAGATTCACTTATATTCCTTATATAGGGTTGTTTTACTGCGCGGCCGCCGGCGTAAGTTTAATAAATTCAAAAAAATTAAAAACCTTTGCGACGGCCGCGCTTTGCTGTATTATTTTTTTATTTTGTTTGTTGTCTAAAGAAAGGGTCGGCGAATGGAAAAACAGCATAACTCTTTTTACAAAAGCAATAGAAAGATATCCGATGCATGCCGTGTATTTAAACCGCGCCGTGGCATATTTTGAAGCCAAAGAATATTCTTTAGCTTTTGAAGACATACATGAAGCGCTTAGGGCAAAAAGATACCCGTTTGACAAGATACAACACACTTATTTTTTGAGAGCGAAAATTTACCATTCTGTCGGAGAGCATGACAGGGCAATTCATGAATTAAGATATATTTTTGATAATTACAAAAGGGTAAACTTTATCTTTTGGCAAGCTGCGGAGATTTACGAAGAGCAGGAAAAGTATCACTTGGCAATTTTGGAAATAGAGAAACTTTTAAAGCTTGAACCTCGTAACGCGAAAGTAAAAGAGTACAGGACAAAACTTTTAAACAAAATCGCGGACGGCGATTATCCTATTCCGGAAGATGTAATGTGAAACTAAAAAGGCAGCTAATATAGAATAATCGATAATTAATAAAAACATATTGAAAAATCAATGTGTTTTAACAAAAATTAACATCTGCTGCTTTTTATATTTTACCTGCCGTTGTGAGCAGTTATTTTTATGAAAAAAATTTTGTTAATCAACCCTCCGGTTTATGATTTTGCGGCTTTTGACCTTTGGGCAAAGCCGTTAGGGCTTTTTTATTTAGCTTCCATACTTAAACAACAAGGTATTGAAGTTGATTTTTTGGATTATATGGACAGGGAATTTACAGAAGAGTGGAGAGTGAAAAGTGAAAAGTGGAGATACGGCAATGGCTGTAAATCGGACAGCTACGGCTGCGGGCATTATATTAAACAAGAAGTGGAAAAACCTGAAGTTTTAAAAGATATTCCGCGCAAATTTTCCAGATACGGTTTGCCAAAAGACCTTGCGGCCAGCTATTTAAAGGGACTTTGTCCCCCGGACTTAATTATTGTTACTTCCGTAATGACGTACTGGTATCCGGGCGTGTTTGAAGCGATACAAACCGTTAAAGAAATTTTTCCTACAGTGCCTATTGTTTTGGGAGGAGTTTATGCCACGCTTTGTTATGAACATGCGCAAAAAAGCGGCGCGGATCATGTTTTAAAAGGCGGAATTGACAGTTTAAACGCCATTTTTAAGGCAAAAAATGCGGGAATCGCGATCCCTTGCAATTTTTCAGAGTTCCCCATACCTTACTATCCCCCAAATCAAAATAGAGGCTATGCAGTTTTGCGGATTTCTATAGGCTGTCCATTTAGGTGCAGCTATTGCGCTCAGGATATTTTGTGCGCAAACAAGTATGAAGTTAAACCATGGCAGAAAGTTTTTGATGAAATTAAAACTTTTGTAAATTCCGGAATTAAAAATATAGTTTTTTATGATGATGCTTTATTATATGATGCTGATAAAAATATAAAACCTTTGCTCAGGCAGATAATAAAAGAAAAACTTGATATAAACATACACAGCCCGAATGGTCTTCACGCAAGATATTTGGATTTAGAGCTTGCAGCGCTTATGAAAGAAGCAGGCTTTATTATGCCGCGTTTTAGTTTAGAAACATCGGACTCAAGTATGCAAAAAGAAACAGGCGCAAAAGTATCTAATGAAATATATATATCGGCAATGCAAATGCTTCAAAAAGCCGGATATAAAAAAGGGGAATATCTTACATACTTATTAATAGGTATGCCTGGGCAAAAATTGGAAGAAGTAGAAAATTCAATAAAGTTTACTCACGAACTTGGTTCAAAGGTATCTCTTTCGGAATATTCCATAATCCCCGGAACAAAAGATTTTGAACGGCATAATAAAGAGAGCAGAGTGAAAAGTGAAGAAATAATAAATGACAAAATGCGAATTAATACCAGGGATTTTTTAAATGAGCCGCTGCTGCATAATAAATCGATTTATCCTTTATTCGATCTTAAAGACTGGAAGGAAATTTACCGTATAAAACAAGTAAAAGATAAAAGGTAAAAGATAAAAGGTTTTGGTGTTTTCGCAAAGCGAAAACCTAAAATAGGTTTCGGCTGGGACTTTGTCCCAGCCGAAACACAATAATCTGTTA